>Ga0209687_1000046_pt1 | contig 54176 bp, 45 predicted proteins | sample GraSoiAngelo_136_FD_185893 | JGI IMG/M metagenome (GOLD analysis project Ga0209687, IMG submission 185893) | Grasslands soil microbial communities from the Angelo Coastal Reserve, California, USA - 14_0929_09_20cm (SPAdes) (version 2) | ecosystem: Environmental > Terrestrial > Soil > Grasslands ...
GGCCGTCTTTACCGACTATAAAAGTAGATGGATGCGCGATGCCGTCGTGTTCCGCCGCGTTCAGCACTCCGTATTGATCGATCACCTTGTGGCCCACATCCGACAGCAAGTTGAATTTGGCCCCGGTGGTCTGGCCCATCGACCAGGCGTGAGCCTGATCGTCTACGCTAATTGCTATCAAATCCCCGCCCGCCTGCTTAATCTTGTCATAGTCCTCAGCCAAACTGGTGAGTTGAGACGTGCAGGCCGCTCACCAGTAGCCGCGATAGAAGATCAGAACCAGCGGGCCGTGCGTCAAGGTCTCGGTTAGCGATATCAGCTTGCCGTCGCCGTTGGGCAGCGCAAATGCGGGCGCTTTGTCGCCGATCTTGAGATACGCTCTTGCCCCCTGCGGAAGGGCCGCCGATGCCGCCAGAAGCAGAAGAATGGCCGATATAAATGTTTTTTTCATCGAGGATTCAATCTAAGTGCGGTGTTCGCGATTGTCAATGACCCGAGGCGGCTAAACGTCCGATAAACGGGGCATCGATATCGGGGGGATAATTCCGGTGATTTATATTCGAGGATGTCGCCAAAAACCAGTTGAGTCGAATACCCATTCTGAATATACTGGCGCGTAGAAAATGACCCCGAAACCGTAATGAATAAGTAAAATCAGAATGAGAAAGGAATCGCTCCAGACTCTCCCAGGGTCCACTGACGGAGATGTTTAATATGTCGGGCGAGTGTGACCGATGTGGTGAACGGGCGAACCAGCTTCTCGATATGGCTTATATGCTGATTCGAGCCTGGGAACAATCATGAACACGCCTGGGTCTTCCGCTGTTCTCCGGTGCTCCGAAAGTCAGTGTCTCGCCGGCTATCCGATCAATGAAAGGATATATTCCTGCCGCGAGTGCGGCGGGCTTCTGGATGTTCATTACGACTTCTCGCTTTTACCGGCCGCATCCGAGCTGAAATCGATTTTTTTGAATCGGAGAGTCTCGCCGCGCAATGAAGATCAGAGCGGAGTCTGGCGCTATCGCGAGCTGCTTCCCTTTGTGGCCGATGAAAAGCGAATAGTCTCGCTGCGCGAAGGCGCGACGCCGATCTACTCTGCTTCGCGCGCGGCGGATTATTGCCGCCTGGATCTAATTCATCTGAAACATCAGGGTATGAACCCGACCGGCTCATTCAAGGACAACGGGATGACGACGGGCGTGACTCAGGCATGCGTATTGAGCGCAACAGCGGTTGCCTGCGCGTCTACGGGAAATACATCGGCCTCGATGGCGGCATATGCGGCTCGCGCGAACCTGCGAGCATACGTTCTCATACCCGCGGGCCAGGTCGCGTACGGAAAGCTCTCTCAGGCTCTGGAATACGGCGCGACGGTAGTGGAGATCGAAGGGAGCTTCGACGATGCGATGCGGATCGTTCGCGAGATCGCCCTCGAAACCGATCTCTACCTGTTGAATTCGATAAACCCGTTCAGGTTGGAAGGCCAGAAGACAATCGTCGTCGAGATGATGGAGCAGCTCGAATGGCGTGTGCCTGATTGGATCGTTTTACCTGGAGGCAATCTCGGGAATACAGCGGCGTTCGGAAAGGCGCTTGATGAATTGCTGCGAGCGGGATTGATCGATCGTACTCCGCGGCTCGCGGTTATTCAGGCGGAAGGCGCTTCGCCGTTTTACTCGCTGTTTAAATCCACGGATCGGTCGCGGCTTGTTCCTAACCCGAATGCCTCGACGCTTGCGACCGCGATCAGAATCGGAAATCCCGTCTCCTGGAAGAAGGCGCTCAGGTCGCTCGATCTCTCCAACGGCGTGGTTGAGCGGGTTTCTGAAGAGGAGATTGCCGACGCCAAGGCGGTGATAGGCCTTGATGGGATAGGCTGCGAACCGGCTTCAGCAGCTACGGTGGCGGGTGTAAAGCGGCTGGCGGCTTCGGGAGTGATCCGCGCGGGAGATTCGGTTGTGTGCGTTCTTACCGGCAATCTGATGAAGGACCCGAACTACACCGTTGGCTATCACACGGGAACGCTGAAGCTCGACGATGCGACGGAAACGAATCCGATTCCTGGAAGGTTTTCGAATCGGCCCGTCAGAGTGAGCGCCGATCATCAGGCGATTCGTACAAAGCTCAGATTGTGACCTCTACTTCTTCTTGATCTCGGTAACGACCATCCCCTTTTCGGAGTCCTTCAGCGTGAAATCGACTTTATCGCCCGGCTGGATTGAGTCAAGCAATGCTTTTGACTTCACGTGAAACGGCATATTCATTGCGGGCATGTAATCCGGGATGTCTTCGTGGCTGATCTGAACCATCGAGTTGTCTTTGTCGATCGACTCTATTACTCCCACACCGTGATGAAGCGTGGCGCTGATCGGTCTCTTGTTCTTGTTGCATCCCGCGCTCAGACCCGCGACAAGGATGACTCCAACCAGAACGAATCCGATGCCAGATCTCAATTTACCAACCATCATTCTTAATCTCCCTCATTCTCCCGGAGTAGTACTTGAGGCATGTTCTTTTGCGAGTACATTCTTGATGTCCGCGGACACATCATCTACTTTCCAGTCGCTTCCGCGATAGAGCTTGACCAGATTTCCGTCCGGCCCAATTAGCGCCGTCGAAAGAGAATGAACTATCTGTCCGTTCTCCGGCCAGCAACTCATTCCGAACCAATCCGCCGCCGCTTTGACCTGCTCAGTCGTTCCGGTGGCGAATTCCCACTGGGCAAAGTCAGCGCCCGCTTTTTGTCCATACTCACGAAGGACTCGCGGCGAATCATATGCCGGATCGATCGTTATGCTGAGCAGATGTACCCCTGATGAATCGCTCGATGAATCGCCGGCGCGCATCTCGCGTCGCAGCGCCGCGAAATTCGCCGTCATCAACGGACAGTAATCCGGCAGCGGGCACCTTGTATAAATAAACGTGATCAATAAGGCCCGCCCCCTGAAGCGCGCAATATCTATCGGCTTGCCGTCCTGATTGATCAGCGATAAGCTCGGAACGATTTCACCGGCGTCCGGCAAATGCGGAGACGTCTTACACGAGCTCGAAGCTGGCGCGGCTTCGACTCGCGAGACGACTATATCTTCGAGCCACGACCTGGCCCCCGAAACGGCCAGAGTAGCCTGAATGCGGTCGCCTTCGGCCAATTCTCGATAGACCCATTCATCTCTGGCAGTGAACGGCATAGTCATCGCGGGCATGTAGCCGGGAATATCTTCGTGAGCGATCGTGATGGTGCGGCCTCTCGAATCGAAAGATACGACCTTGCCAACGAGATCGTAACGCCTGGCGTCCTTTGCATCGGTCGACTTGCACCCTGAAAAAAGACATAGCGCGATCCCGACGCTGGATATCAGAACAATGTAGGGGCGGCCGTCCGTGGCCCCCGCTCCTCGAGAATTGCGCCCTCTACGAGCAATCAGCCTCGCCCCTGCGATACGCAACGTCTCAAAGAGCCGCGCGCTCGTCAGGCGGCGAAATCGTCCAAGATAGTCACGCCTCATGGCTTGGCCTGCATCCAGTTCTTTCCAACGTGGACGTCTACTACCAGAGGCACGTCCATCACGTGCACGCCTTCCATCTCCTCGCGAACGACTTGAGTTGTGCGCTCTACCTCGGCTTCCGGAACTTCGAGCAGAAGTTCGTCGTGAACCTGCAGGGTCATTCGCGCGGAGAGCCTCTCTCTACGAAGCCGATTGTGCACGTGAATCATCGCGATCTTTACGAGATCGGCGGCCGTGCCCTGGATCGGCGCATTGATGGCCTCGCGTTCCGCCCGAGCACGCAGGTTGTAGTTCTTGTTGTTGATGTCCGGAATTGGGCGGCTTCGGCCAAAGATGGTTCGCACGACCCCGTTCTTGCGAACCTCTTCCGGCGTTTGCTCCATGTATCTGCGAACGCCTGTGTAAGTCTGGTAGTAGTTCTCGATGGCGGCTTTTGCTTCCGCCCGCGACAATCCCGTCCGCTGCGCGAGTCCGAAGGGACCGATGTCATACGCAATCGCAAAATTCACGATCTTGGCGACACGCCTGAACTCGGCTTCCTGTTCTTTCGTCTTGGCTCCGAAGACCGCTCGTGCGGTTCTGGCGTGAATGTCGTCGCCCTGAATGAACGCCTCGGTCATTACCGGATCGCCGGTTATATGGGCGAAGATTCTGAGCTCGATCTGTGAATAGTCCGCCGACATCAACACTCGTCCGGGACACGCCACAAATGCGGCGCGAATCTTCCGTCCCATCTCGGATCTGATCGGTATGTTCTGGAGGTTTGGATTCGTGGAAGAGAGGCGGCCCGTCGCCGCGACCGCCTGATTCAGAGTCGTATGCAGCCTGCCGGTCCTCGGATTGATGAGCTTAGGCAGCGCGTCTACATAGGTGTTCTTGAGCTTGGCGATCTCGCGGTATTCAATTATCAGTCGGGGCAACTCGTACTTGGCGGCCAGCTCTTCGAGGACGTCGGCCGATGTCGAGATTCGGCCGGTTTTCGTTTTTCGGCCGACTTCGAAATTGAGCCTTTCGAATATCTCGCCGAGCTGCACGGTCGAATTGATATTGAAGCCTTCGCCGGCGAGCTCATATATTCTGGCGGTGAGCTGCATAAGCTCCTGCTCCATCTCCAGCCCGGCTTCCCTCAGCTTCATCACATCGATCAGTACGCCGGTCTGCTCCATCTCGAACAGGATGTGGACGAGCGGCAGCTCGATCTCTCGATAGACGTACTCCAGTCCTGCTTCCTTTATTCGAGCATCGAGAACGGGAGCAAGCCTCGCGGTCACCTCGGCCGCTTGAACCGTCTTTGCGCCCGCCGCATCGCAGCCTTCAACCGAATCGCGGAATTCATAACGGAGATGCTCGCGAGCCATGTCGGTGATCTGATAATTGGCGCGATTAGGATCGAGCAAGTAGGAAGCCAGCAGCGTGTCGGCATTGATGGAGTTGACCGTTATGGAGGGCTTGAACTCCACGATGCTGCCGTCTGATTGGGTTGCACTGGAGGCGCCGGCGCCGCCGAATCTATTCAAGGCAGTAAGCACGCCCTTCAAATCGTGGATCGACTTTGAAATCAGACCGTTCTCCAGCAGTGCGCGAATCTGGTGAATCGCGTCGGTCGGTGAATCTAGCTGCGTAAAATCGATGAGCGCGGCGGCTCCGGCTTCCGAAGAAATTGCAACCGATTCCAATCGCCCGTCGCGCTCGCACGCGGCCAGTCCGAAGCTGTCCTTCTCCCAAAGAGCGTCAATGAACTCCTTCAATTCGGCATTCGTCGTTATGAGGGAGTAACTGTATTCAGCGGACTGGGCCGCTTCTGAAGCCGTCGCCCCCTGGCCTTCGCTTGCGGCGTCTTCAAATTCCTTTTTTAACTGTGCAAATTCGAGTTCGGAAAACAGGAGGTAGGCGGCGCCTCGATCGGGCTCTTCGAGTATGAGCGCATCGAGGTTGAGATCGATCGGGACGTCGGTTCGGATGCGCGCGAGCTCGCGCGATTGAAGGATAATATCCGTGTTGTTCAGCAGACTCTCCCGGTAAGACTTGCGGCTGATTTTCTCGGCCCCTGCCATTGCGGCATCGATCGAACCGAACTCCTGGATGATCTGCTTTGCGCCTTTTTCACCAATTCCCGGAGCGCCGGGAATGTTATCGATGGTGTCGCCCCACAGACCGAGCAGGTCTACCATTTGATCCGGGCGCACTCCATACCTTTCCTCGACTCCGGCGGCGTCCAGGATCGAAGTAACGTTGCTGCGGTCGGTTCTCAGCATCCTGACATGCTCGTTTACGAGCTGGCCCATGTCCTTATCGTTCGTCACTATCATGACGTCCAGCTCGGCTTCGACCGCCTTCTGGGCGAGCGTGCCGATGATGTCGTCGGCCTCGAATCCGGCTGCCTTGATGACGGGGCAGCGCAGCACGCCGCAAACCTGATCGATGTAGGCAAGCTGCGGAACCAGATCGTCGGGCATGGCCAGGCGTTTCGCTTTGTACTGCTCGAAAGCCTCGTGACGAAAGGTCGGCTCGGGAGCGTCGTCGATGACGCCGAGATAATCGGGCTTCTCCTCTTTGATCAACTTGCGGAGGATATTGGTGAAGCCGAAGATCGCGTTTGTGGGAATGCCGGTCGAGGTAGATAGATGACGAACCGCATAAAATGCGCGATAGACCTGGGATTTTGCGTCCACCAGATAGAGCTTCTTCCTGGCTTGGGGCATAACCGCGCATGCTATCGGCGGCCATTTCATGGTGTCAAGGAATGCGACTCAGGAGATATTGAAACAGATTTGCAAACGAGATCAACGAGGAGTAATCATTGTGTCCGGCAACCAGCTATGACCTTATTCGATGCAGCCCCGCAAACTCAAGACAGTCCTCATCCTAGGGGAGCTAATGAAAACAATAAGCTCTACGCTGAGGATCGCGCAGCTCACGATTGGTATCGTTTTGTGCTCTCATTTCCGCCACATCTCGTTAGACAATACGTTGAGAAATTTGGGCTCGACGAGAGGCACATAGTTCTGGACCCATTTTGCGGTACCGGTACGACAGCGGTTGAGTGCAAGAAATTGGCTATTCCCAGCATTGGAATCGAAGGCAATCCAATGGCAAAGTTCGCGAGTGAAGTAAAGCTCGATTGGACTCCGGATCCTCAAGGGCTGATGGAGCACGCTCAAAGGATTAGGACTGCCACTTTGCAAGCACTCGACGCTAATGGAGTTAACGATGACCCCTTACCACTTTTTAACTCTCGTAAGGGCACTGGCCTTCAATCCGCTAAATTGCGGCAATTACCGATTGAGAAGATGAAACTGTTATTGAACAATTCGATCAGCCCTCTTCCTCTGCATAAAGTGCTCGTACTCATTGACCAGATCAGTATCAACGGCGACGATAGGTACAATCGCCATCTATTACTGGCGCTCGCGAAGGCACTGGTTTACTCGATCAGCAATCTTCAGTTCGGTCCTGAAGTCGGCTTGGGGCCAATAAAACAAGATGCCGCTGTTGTAGCAGCATGGTTTGCAAATGTAACGAGCATCGCCAACGATCTCGTTGGACTTCAGCGCCTAAAGAACGCTTCGTCTTTCGTGCACTATGGAGACGCTCGAAGTTTGCCAACACAGGTTACTGGGCGAGGCGTGGATGCCGTAATAACCTCTCCCCCATATCCCAACGAGAAAGACTATACTCGGACGACAAGGTTGGAATCCGTGCTGCTTGGCTTTGTCCAGGATAGAGAAGGTCTTCAGCGGTTGAAGCGCGGACTGATGCGGTCCAACACCCGCGGTGTCTATAAGGGCGACGCAGATGACAAATGGGTTTCTTTGAATACCGAAGTACAGCATATTGCGGACACTATTGAAGCTCGAAGAATACAGTTAGAAAAAACAAGTGGCTTTGAAAAGCTTTACGCAAGAGTAACCAGACTTTATTTTGGAGGAATGGCACGACATCTTGAATCGTTGCGCGCTGTGCTAAGACCTGGTGCAAAACTCGCTTACGTAGTCGGCGATCAGGCATCTTATTTGCGCGTCATGATTCGAACGGGTGACCTGCTTGGCAGGATCGCCGAATCGCTCGGCTATGAGATAATGGGTAAAGATCTCTTCAGAACACGTCTTGCCACGGCTACGAAAGAGCAATTACGTGAAGAGGTGCTATTGCTGCGGTGGCCCTCGAGCCAATAGTACGATATCTAGACCTCTCAAATTGTCAGTCTCCTAAGCCATGGCCAAACACACCGCTAACAGATATGCACAGATCATCGAATGCATCTTCCTAAACAACTATAAAGAAGGTGCGATAGAGGTACCGTTCGAGAGAATCGAAATCGAGCGCGTTGCCGATACGCTAGGAATTATCCTGCCGAAGAACCTGGGCGATGTCATCTATAGTTTTAGGTACAGGGTCTCGTTGCCTCAGGCAGTTCAGTCAAAGGCTCCAAAAGGTAAAACCTGGATCATCCGTCCCGCGGGCCGGTCTCGTTACTGTTTTGTTGCAACGGAAGAACCTGACATTCTCCCGAGCAAGCTAATGGCTGAAACCAAAGTACCGGACTCCACCCCAGGGGTGATCGCCAAGTACGCGCTTTCCGACGAACAAGCGCTCCTGGCACGGTTACGCTACAACAGACTCATCGATATCTTCACAGGGGTTGCTTGCTATTCGCTTCAAAATCACCTTAGAACAACTCTGCCGGCGCTCGGTCAAATTGAAACAGATGAGGTATATGTCGGTGTGGATCGGAAAGGTGTTCATTATGTCTTTCCGGTGCAAGCGAAGGGGGGAAGGGATCGTCTGAGTATTGTACAGATTGAACAAGATGTAGCTCTTTGTGCGAAGAAATTTCCGTTGTTGGTTTGCCGCCCAATTGGAGCTCAGTTTGTTCAGGGTGACCTGATCGCCCTTTTTGAATTCGAAGAGGGAGACAAGGGTATTTCGGTCTTATCCGAGAAGCATTACAAGTTAGTACCACCCGAGGCCGTCACCTCGGATGATCTTGAGGTCTATCGAAGCAGGCCTATGTGACGCCACTGTGTCCCGATTACTCAGGTCGAACTCCATCTCTGGAGGACGTATCGTGATCGTTCCGCTCAATGAATACGATTTTCTTAAGCGAGGGCTCGTGACTCACGCGTCGAAAGAAGCCATCGTGTGCGGAGACACTCGGCTCACCTACGGCCAGTTTGGAGAGCGCGTTAACAAGTGGGCCAATGCGATGAAAGCGCTCGGGATCGGCAAAGGCGACCGTGTCGCGATGCTGTCTCAAAACTGCCATCGCATATTGGAGGCGTTCTTCGGAACTCCGCTGCTTGGATCGATACTCGTGCCGCTCAACTTTCGACTTGTACCGGACGATTTCGAATACATCCTCAATCAAGCTGGAGCGAAGATCATCATTGTAGAAGAAGGACTCTCGCACCTGCTCGATCCGATACGCGAAAGACTCACGGAAACGCGGCATTTTATGTTGGCGAGCGATGCGCACGATTCCGAGGCTCCCTGGCTGAGCTATGAAGCGCTGCTTGCTGAAGCCTCGGCCGAGCCTCCCGCGCCGGCTCAGATAGATGAGAATGAAACATCGGCATTGCTCTATACCTCGGGAACCACTGGCAGGCCAAAGGGAGTGATGCTCACTCACCGAAACCTCTACCTGAATGCGATGAACTCGATATGCGAGTTCGGCATTCACGAGCGAGACATCTACCTGCATACGCTTGCGCAGTTTCACTGCAACGGCTGGGGTATTCCGTACGCCGTGACTGGAATGGGCGGAACCCATGTGATCATCAAGAAGTTCGAGCCTGCCGCCTTCTTCGACCTTGTCGCGCGCGAACGCGTCACCTTCGCCTGCATGCCTCCGACGATGATCAACATGGCTCTCAATCATGAATTGAGCACGGATCAAATTGCCGCCCTTCCTACCGGCATGCGAGTCGGAACAGCGGGTTCGGCTCCGCCGATGGCTACGATTCAAGGCGCGCAGGAGAGGTTTGGCTGGAAGGTTATTCAAATCTACGGACTGACCGAAACCTCCCCGTTTCTCACCGTATCGAAGGTGAAACCGAGCATGGACTACTGGCCGGATCAGGAGAAGCTCCGGTTTCAAACCAAGACAGGCTATCCGATGATAGGAGTCGACGTTCGAGTGGTTGACGACTCCGGCATCGACGTTAAGCCTGACAGCGGCGAAGTAGGGGAAGTAATCGCGCGCGCCAATGTGGTGATGTCCGGCTACTGGCGGCAGCCGGAAGCTACCGACGCCGTGATTGTCGACGGCTGGTTTCACAGCGGCGATATGGCGATGCTCGACAGCGAAGGCTTCATCGAGGTCTGCGATCGCAAAAAGGACCTCATAATCTCCGGCGGCGAAAATATCTCATCAATTGAAGTCGAAGGATTCCTCTACAAGCATCCGGCGGTACTCGAAGCGGCAGTCATCGCCGCTCCGGATGAACGATGGGGCGAGGTTCCGTACGCGATAGTAGTGTTAAAGGCGGGAGTTGCGGCAAGCGAACTTGAGCTGGTCGAATTTTGCCGCGCCGGCCTGGCGCATTATAAGTGTCCGAAGCGGATTGAATTCATGGATGCGCTGCCTAGAACCGCGACCGGCAAGATTCAAAAGAATGTTCTCAGGGCCCGAGTGTGGGAAGGACGCGACAAACGGGTGAATTGATGAACCCGAGAGCTCGCGGCGACTGAGCGCTCAGATAGAATTAGCCGATCGCCTTTCGATTAGTAAACGTCCCGCTGGATTCGCGTCGACTTAATCTCCCGCCAGCGCGCTATGACACAGCCTGCGCGATTTCCGGATTGAGCCCCTCCCACTTCTTCATGTATTCACGCCGCTCGGATTTAAGACGTTCTACGATTTGTTTGTACTCGTCCAACCGTCCCTGGCGTTCATAGAGCCTGCGAGGCTGCAACACTTCGATGTCCTCGCCTTCCATGTCGGGCGCCGATGCCGCAACTTCGTAGCCGAAGTCGGGATCCGTCTCCCATTCAATAGTTCCTTCCGCGATTGCCTTAACGATCGCGGACGAGTGGCGTATGCGGACTTTCTTGGAGCGGTCATCGCCGTCACCGCCCCCAACCCGGCCTGTGTTGAGGAGGAACACCTCCATCGGCGAGGATTCTAGAAGCTCACAGAATCGATTGCCTTGTTGGGCGTGTTTAAGAGGAAAGAAAGGGTTGGTTCCGGGCACTCTCAGGAATTTGCCGGCTTCAGCAGCGCCTCCGGCGGACGTCCCGCGCGTCTCGCCAAGCATGAAATAGGCAGCTGCCTGATGACGATTGAGCCTGGCGACTCCAGGGATAATGTTGTCGTTGCGATTCAGAATCAACATGAAATCCGCCGAATTGATGTTCCGGGCGTCCATTGCGCCGGCGATGTCTTCCATTCTCACCACAGCGCGGCCATTCTGAGTGTAGCTCGTGTCGTAAAAATCCAACTCGCCCGCCTCGTTCTGCGACACGTTTTCGAGATAAGCCTCGCGGCTCGTAACCGCTCCATAGATTGTAGGCTCGTCTTGCTCGTTTAACCCGAATGTTTTCGCAAAGCAGCCGTTCTCCGTCGCATACACTTTTCCGCCGGGCATCAACGCCACGAAGTCGTCCTGAACGGGAGATGAGTTGTTTTGCTTTGTAAACGTGGTGGTAGTCTTGCCTGTACCGGACAAACCAATGATCAATCCCACGCGGCTCCGATCGCCCACCGGTATGACTTTGCAGCCCGCATGTAGAGCGAGTCCGCCGCGGTCGTAAACCAACTGATTCCACATGCGGAGGCCGCCTTTTTTCGACTCTCCGAAGTAGTCGCTGTTAAACACTCGAGTTATTCCGCGCTCGAGATCGACCGCTATCAGCCTGTCCGAAGGATATCCCTGCATAGCAAGGTTCGGTGTGTAGATGACCGTGAGTGTCGGTTCGAAGCTTGCCCGTTCAGCATCAGTAGCCGGGTAATAAAGGCGGCTCTGCATGCCCGCGATGTTTGCGTTTGAGCTCTCGATGATCAAGCGGGCCGCGACTCGAAACTGCGGATCGTTGCCGATCCACCCGTCGATCACCAGCATCTCCTGCTCGCGTATATAATCATCCTGGATTTTAGAGACCCGATTGAGCTCGGCGGTGGTGATTGTCTGGGAATCGTACAGATCAGGAGTGTCGGTGGCAACATATGTCGATAACTTTGAACGGGCGTCAACACGAGTATGAGTGTTGGTGTTGTCGTAGCGTGTCTGGCGAGTGTTGGGCATCGCTAGGGTCAACTCGCGAATAAGCTCCTCGGGAGGATTTAATATGACTTTTTTGGGTTCAACCGGTAAGCCTGAGTGTCTATGAACTGGTTTACTCATTAGTGCTCCTCGGGACTTTTTATTTTCTGGTCAGGACCAAAAATCATAGCTCAGAGAGTAGGCTTGGGCAACAGAAACATTGTGTCTGTTTATTTTAGCGGAGCTGCGACTATGGCGAATTTTCGCGATCCGTGTATCCTTTAATGGACGTTGGAGCGGGCAGACCGCTTGGCTGCTTTTCAATGAGAAGAACGGATCTCGACGATCACATACGAGAGTTGATGAAACCCTTCGCTCACTTCGGCGCCTCGGCGATAGAACATTCGGTTTTTGCCTCTACGGACAACGCGGCGTTCATGGCCGAAGGGGTTCCGAATCTGATCATGCTCCAGGACGAATCCTCCTATTTCCCGGTGCATCACACGATCTCCGACACCGTCGACAAAGGCGAGTCGCGCGATTTTGCGACATGCGCTGCGACTCTGGCCGCCGCGGCTTATTCGATTGCGGATTCGGTATCTCGCTTCGGCCGAAGGCTCAGCAGCGAGGATGTGAAGAAAATGGCCGCCGAGTCGAAGGTCGATGTGCAATGGCGCGCTGCCGGAATTTGGCGATAGATGCGAAAGACGACTTGGCGATGCAAGACTACATAGATCAGTTCGGCGAGCACCTCAGATATGAGCGCCAGGTGTCGGGTCACACGCTGCGCAACTATCTCAGCGACCTTCAGCAGTTTTATGATCTCATCTGTCCGCCGGACTCCGAAGGAAACCGCCCTTACATCGACATCAAGCAGATCGATCATCTTACTATTCGCGAATACCTGGGCAAGCTGTACGAAGGGCAACGCAAGAAGAGCTCGGTTGCGAGAAAGCTCGCCGCCTTGCGCAGCTTCTTCAAATTCCTCTGCAAGCAAAAGGTGCTCGAACGGAACCCTGCGAAGCTTGTGTCGACGCCGAAGCTGGAGAAGAAACTACCGAGGGTTCTGTCACTCGAAGATGTCGTCAAATTCATCGAGACCCCCGACATGAAGAAAGACCTGGGCGTACGCGACCGCGCGATGCTCGAGCTGCTGTATGCAAGCGGCATCCGTGTCTCGGAACTGGTGGGGCTTAACCTGCCGGATATAAATTTCGCGCGCCGAATGATCCGCGTGCTCGGGAAGGGCAGCAAGGAGCGATACGTGCCGTTCGGCTCGAAGGCAAAGGAAACATTGGAAGCATATCTTGTCGTGAGAGAGAGATTGCTCGCGGAGTGTTCCGAAGATAAGCGCGATACGAAGGCGGTCTTCTTCAACTACAAGGGGACGAGGATCACGACCAGATCCGTGGGAAGAATGGTAGACAAGTATCTCAAAGAGTGCGCGATGGCTCACGACATAAGCCCGCACTCATTGAGACATTCGTTTGCGTCGCATATGTTGTCGGGCGGGGCCGATCTTCGAGCCATTCAGGAACTGCTTGGTCACGCGCGACTGGCGACCACCGAGATTTATACTCACGTATCGATCGACCAGTTGGTGGAGGTCTATAACAAAACTCACCCGAAAGCGAAGTCATCCGAATAGTCGAATTGCATCAAGCAATTAATTCGGAATGGTCGCGCAGGAGCGACTTTCGCAGCGCCTCCGAAAACACCTGGCCCTCTTCCACCGAGAGTTGGAGCTTCTTCAGCTCGTACTCGACTATCTTCCTGTTATCGCTCACGAGCGAATCCGAAACCCCAAGCAATTCGGCGAGTTCTAGCTGCGACCGCTCTTGCGGGTCGAAGTAAAAATAATAGATGGTTTTCACCAGGCGGGCATATCGGCGCTCGTTGTTGTTAACGGCTCGCTTGAGCAAATTCAGAAATTGATCGGCTAGTTCCGCCACTTCGCGATGCCGCTCGTCGAGCAGCATTTGTGACTCAGGCGTCTCCTGCCCCTCGGTCGCCAGCGTGTTCAGCAGCGTGGCGCCGCGCGTTCCATCGTCAGCCGTTCGAAGCGGCTCATCAAGTGAGGCGAGACGGTAGTCCTGAAGAGGAATTTTTGAGAGTGCTATCTGTCGTATTGTCCTGACGTCGGCGGGCGAATCGATGGTGTTTAAGATTTCTACCAGGAGCGATTCGAGCTCCGGATTGGAGATTATTAGCTGAGAGGTTCCTGAGCGCCCGACATACCGTATGTCTCTTATGCGAACGTGTACGTTTCCAGCTAACTCGCCGAAGGACCCCGGGTCCTTGCGGGCCTTGTTAGAAGGCCACTCCTTTAATCCGAAGAGCTGATTCACCATTCGCTGGCGCTGAGGCTCGGCAGGCTTTTTCGGAAGCGGCGTGTCGTCCGTTGCGTCGTCGTCGTCGGGATCGGCCTCGACCAGCGCTTCAATGTAATCATCGGCGGACGCAGCCTCTTCCAGAGCTGGACGAGGCGGAGTCTTTCGCGAAGAACGTCCGGCCGATTTCTTGACGGCGGTTGTCGTTTCATCAAGCCTCGTGAAGCGTTTGAATTTCGGGCTTGTCTTTAATAGAGCGCTGACTCGCCGGGCCATTCTGAAAGACTCGGGGTAGCGCCGTCGAAGCCTCTCGCCGACCAGATTCGGAATTTCAATGCGCGAAAGCTCGTTCTCTATGTCGGCGCTTGTGTAACCCTGATCCACGTAGTGGTCAAAGCGCTGCTTTTGAAACAGCTCCAGAAAAAGCTCTTGCGTTATGTCGGCGTTGATTTCAGTCTGGGATGAGACAGCGGCCTGATCAGTATTGAAATGGAGCGGCCTGGCGGCGGGATGTCGTGAAACCAGCCTGTGGAGCCCGTTCCACAGCGCTTCGACATCGCCTTCGGCGAGCATGCCCGCCCAATCCATTTCGGCCATCTACGTTCTCCCACTATGCGAGCGAGCCGGCAAGCGGCTTCGCGTTCAGAGGCAGCGCTTTCTCAACGATGCAATGCGGCGGGAGGCAGCTAGTTCATCGTGAGGCAGGTCCTTAATTCCATTCTCGGGAGCGTGAGGTCTTCGACAGGGGCTGTGCCGAGACCGCTAGCTTATGAGTAAGCTTGTTTACCGGGTTCGTGGGCCGGCTAAGTGCGCGAGCCAGCGCTCACTTCGAGTGAGTAGACCAGAGGAAAAGATTGGATGTCAAGGAGATGTGATTGCCAGGTTGGTTGAGTGAATTACTGAGAGCGCAGGATCGACAGAGGCTTTTTGGCAAGTACATCGAGCGTCGAAATCGCTCCCACGCCGGTAACGAGAACAAAGGTACCCGCCAATCCGTAGGCCGTGATACCGGGCATATAACTCCACGGAATTTCAAAGACGAATCGAGATGCGCAATACGAGAGCCCGATCGCGAATGCCGACCCGATAATGCCGGCCACCAGACCAATCAATCCGTATTCGGCCAGTATGATTTTGATCAGGGTCTTTCGTTTGGCGCCGAGCGTCTTCAACACGGCTGCCTCATAAACCCTCTGAAATTTCGTCATCGCTATCGAACCCACCAGGATCAATGCCCCGCTCAGGAATACAAATAAGCCGATGAACGTCACTGCCAGCGTTATGTTGTTTGCGATCCGCTCGACGTTTCGCATGATCTCCGTCACGTCTATGATCGAGACGTTTGGATAGTGGTCGAGCATCGATCTCTGGAACCGCGAACGCTCCAACTCGTCGGTCGGTCCGTCTACGGCTCCAATCACCATCTGCGGCGCGTCGTCCAGAACTCCGGGCCTAAACTGGATCATAAAGCCGGTTTGTGAGTTCCTCCAATCCACGTGCCGGAGGCTTGTTACAGTAGCCGTGATCTTTCGTCCCTGAACATCAAACATAATCGAACTGCCTACGTCGAGTCCGTTCAGACCTCGCATGCTTTCTTCGAGCGAGACTTCGGGTTCGCTTGATGGACTCGGCTCCCAGAAGCCTCCCGCGATTACAGTCTCGTTCTTTTCGAGGGCTGAACGATAGGTCACAACGTATTCGCGTCCGAGCCGCCCTCGTTCACGTTTCGCCTCGCCCTGGTCGATATCAAATTCCTGCCCGTTGATCGCAATTATGCGCGCGCGCATCGTTGGAACCAGTACGGGCTTATGGCCGGTTTCTTTCTCGACCAGATCGGCGACGCCGTCGCGTTGATCCTTTTGAATGTCGATAAGAAACATATTCGGCAGCTTGCCGCTGCGGCCGAAGTCGAATTCACGAACGAGGTTCGCCTGGATGGACTGAATCGATAAAACGAGAAATGCTCCCAGGCCGACCACCATAACGATGACGCGCGTCTGATTGCCGGGCCGGTACATACTGTTGACCGCCTGTCGAATCGCAAACGAGGACGCGCCTCGGATCCTTCTCATCGCCGCTATCAGCAGCGCCGCCGCCGCGAAAAGCGTCAGCGAAGCGGCCGCGAGCGATCCAAGAAAGAAGAGGCCGACTCGCATCGAGCCTGCCTGCCACGAGACAAGGAGGAGCACCCCTAGAGTGACGATCGCGCCCGCTCCCAACTGAACCAAATCGAACCTGCGGCGCCCGACACTTGCTTCGTCCCGAAGCAGAACGTTGGGCTTGATCTTCCGAATGCGCAGCAATGGAATGGCCGAGAACAGCAGCGATATCAGGACCCCGACTCCCAACCCCTGCGCCACCGCTCCGGACTGGAGCGTGTATTCCATATTCTGAGGCAGGACCTGGGACCAGAAACGATGGACGGCCAACAGCGATGCTCGCGCCAGCAGTATGCCCAGACCGCTGCCTGCCAATCCGAGCACCATTACCTGAGCCAGATAAACAACCGTGATTCGGCCCGCCGTACCGCCCAGGCACTTCAGGACGGCGATCGTTTTCATCTTCTGATCGACAAAGACTCGAGTGACGTTGGAGATTCCGATTCCGCCCAGGACCAGAATCACCAGCCCCGTCAGCGATAGATAATTCTCGGCCCGCTCGTACTGTTCGTTCAGGTTTTGCTCCGAGTCCCTGTACGAGTGCACATTCACAAGCTCGTTTTTCAGAGCAGCCCGAAGGCTCTTTACCAACGGCGCCATCCTGTCTTCGGCAGTGGTGAAGAGAAGCCTGCGCCGGGCGCGGCTGCCGAATCCGATGAGGCCGGCTTTTTCGACGGCGTTCCTCTCGATTATCACTCGCGGTCCCAGCCTGAATCCGCCGCCCGCTCCCGGTTCGGTTTTGAAGGCGGCCTTGATTTGAAAGGTCGCGGCGCCGATCTTCACCTCGTCGCCTACCTGAAGATCCAATCGATCCAGGAGCCCGACAGAAACGACCGTCCCATTATTCCTGACGAGCGAGTAGTCGAATCGCCGGCCGTCGGCGAGATCGAATTCACCCACGAGCGGATAGCCCTGCTCGATCCCTTTCAGCTCGATCATTATCGCGCCGGGATGGGATGGATCGGCGGGCCGCAGCATTGTCACGGCTTCGATTGTTTCGGTTCTGGATTCGACTACAGGCGCGGCTATGGCATTGATTACCTGCAGCGTTTCGTCTTTCCAGGGACGATCGCTGTCGATTCGCACGTCGGCGGTCATCAAGTTGCGAGCCTCGGACGCAACGGCGCGATTCGCGTTTCTGATCATGGATCGCAAGGCGACGATCGATCCGACTCCGATCGCAATGCAAATAAAAAAGAAGAGCAGCCGCTTCCATGAAGCTCGAAGCTCGCGCAGGGCCATCTGAAAGACGAATTTCATGACCGGAGCGCCTCCGCCATCTGTTCTTCTCTCACGACGCGGCCATCGCGCAGCGAAATGCGCCTGTCGGCTTCGGCCGCCAGTTCCTGATCGTGAGTTACCAGGAGCAACGTGGCGTTGCGCCTTCGATTCATTTCGATCATGAGATCGAACACGTGGCGGCCATTTTGAGAATCGAGATTACCGGTGGGTTCGTCGGCGAGAAGCATCTTTGGATTGTTGGCAAACGCGCGAGCGATGGCCACCCGCTGCTGCTCGCCGCCCGAAAGCTGCGAAGGATAGTGGTGCGCGCGCGCCGAGAGGTCGACATCTTCAAGCAAACGACGCGTTCGCTCGGCAGCCTCTTTGATACCGGCGATCTCCATTGGGACGATGATATTTTCGTAGGCGGTCAGAGAAGGGATCAGATGGAACGATTGAAAAACTATACCGATCTTCTCGCCTCGCAACTCGGCGAGAGCGTCTTCGGTCATCCCGGTGATCGATTGTCCATCAATCCGTATATCGCCGGAACTCGGCGAATCGAGCCCGGCGATCAGACCCAGCAGCGTTGATTTGCCGCTCCCGCTTGGCCCAATGACCGAAATGAACTGGCCGTCCGGAATAACGAGATCGAGCTCGTGAAGAATCGTGAGGGTCTCGCTGCCGGAAGGAACTTGTTTGCAAACCTTGTATAATTCAATCATGCGTCGTTATATGGATTGCTCGCGCAAAATATCGTTTCCTCTTGCTTTCGTTACCTTGCTGATGTCCGTTTCGTGCCGCGAAAATGGCCCTAAGCCGAGTCCCTCATCTTCGCCTTCCGCCAAATCCGCTTCAACAGCGCCGAAAACGAGTGTACCGAAGATAGTCGCGTTCGGCGACAGCCTGACGGCGGGCTTTGGGCTCCGCGAGGCCGAAAGCTATCCCTCGTTACTTCAAAAGAAATTGAGGACTGACGGCTTCGATTACGAAGTCGTGAACGCCGGAGTTTCAGGGGATACATCGGCGGGAGGACTTAGGCGGATCGATTGGGCGCTGGAAGGAAACGTTAAAGTTGTGATCCTCGAGCTTGGCGCAAACGACATTCTTCGAGGGCAGCCAATTGCCGCGATGAAACAGAACCTTGCTGAAATAATCGAGCACGCAAAAACTAAAGGGGCGACCGTGCTGCTCACCGGAATGGAAGCGCCTACGAACTCCGGAACGGATTATCGCAGCCAGGTCCACTCCGCCTTTGAAGATCTGGCTCGCGAGCATCAAGTCGCTCTTATCCCGTTTCTTTTGGATAGGGTCGCCGGAATTGAATCGTTGAATCAAGCGGACGCCATTCACCCGAACGTCGAAGGAACAAAGATTGTCGCGGACACGGTCTATAGTTATCTGCGCCCGCTGATTGAGCCGCGAAAATAGAGGCGCGAAAATAGATGTTTATGTATCGACAAGAAGGCTGGCGATCAATCAACCGGCGTTCCGATTCAGTTGTATTCGCCTTGCAGGATAAATGGAGCCCAAAAGAAGGGAGATCGCCATTTCGGATTGGTTCTCAACGCCATTTGCGCGGTCCTTAACGCCTCGGTTGGGGACTGCCCCTTTTCTAGAATCGCTTTGTAGAAGACCTTCATCAATTCAGCCGTCGCCTGGTCGGCGACCTTCCATAAGCTCGCCATAACGCGTTTGGAGCCCGCGTACATGAAGCCGCGAGTCAATCCCACCAGACCTTCGCCGCTGGTGTGTTTTCCCAGAGCCGTTTCACATGCGCTCAGGACCACAAGTTCCGCGGGTAAGTTCAAATCGTAGATGTCCTGGAGCCTCAAGAAGCCGTTGCGAGGACGACCTTCCTCATCGACCAACGACAGCACGACAGCCGAGCGATCCGGGAATTGCGTCTCCAGAAGTCCATGGGCCGCCAGGTGCACTATCTGATACTGCGCCATCTCCGCACCATTGCGGTCTCCCGATTTGCTCGGAAATCCATCGCCAGCATTACATCTTTTGAATCTGCGAGCGACGCGATGTCGGCGGCTTCCTGTCTGGTGAAGCTCAAGCGGGGGAAGCGTAGATTGCCGCCGGACGATCCAATCTCATTCGAGTCGGAGGAGAGCGCTTCGGCTTGGAAGAATGCGGTTTTGGCGTAGGTGACACCTTCGCTTTTCTCTTCTACTTTGTCACCGGACCGGCGGCCGATTGCAGATGAGTATTTTCCGAGCCTCGCGTCTTGGGAATCGTAAACCGGGTCGCCGATTACAGCGACTCGCTTCGGCGCGAGTTTGCGCCCCGCCGTCTCGTGTCTTATCAGCGCAAGGGTCGATGCTGAAGGCAGGCTTACAACTTCTCGGCGCGCCATCAGCGGCCGGTCCGGGGCCGCTGGATCGGGCAACTCTGGCTGGAACCGGGCCGCTGGCGTCGGATCTCCGAGGGCGTTCGCGCGCGACTTGATTACTTACTCAAGCCATTCGTCATCTGCTCGTGCTCTTGCCTCGTTTGCTTAGGAGCCACGAGTCAATGCTCCAATCGCCGGCCCCTCTGGCGGCCATATACAAAAAGACAAAACAGAATAAGACGGCGGCCAATCCCTGATTTTGAATAGGCCAGGTTCCGTTGGGTGCATGAAACTGCCAATACGCAACAGCCATTTCGCCTGACAGGATGAATGCGACAGGGCGCGTGAATAGCCCGAGCATGATCATCAGACCGCCGGCAAATTCCAATATTCCACCTATGCCGGTTTGAGACATCAACGGCGCGGATTGTCCCTGGGGTATTCCTCCGAACCAGCCGAAGAGTATCAATGCGCCGGACTGGGCGAAAAGCAGACCGGCCACGATTCGAAGAAGGATATAAGTAATCTGTACAGGGCGCTCCATATTCATGCTTGCTGTCTCTCCTATGGTTTAAGAAAACGTAAAGAATCGGTTCCTGATAAGAACCTGAAGATCATTATACGGTCAAGTCTCAATGCCCTTTCTGCGCTACGTACTCCGCTAACAGATGAAGATTCTTCAAGAAAGCTATGACGGAAGGCGACCCTACACGCGGAAGATCTTCAGCCACAACTCGCGATTGCGTCTGACACAGGTTTCGTCCGCTATGCGGAACTTGTCATATGTTTTCGGCCCCGATGCGACTAACATGCTGCGGAGATCGTAAATAAGGCCTGGCGGACCGACAAGAATGGACGATTCGGAGCTGCGAACACAACTGGAACGTCACCATGCCGAGAGCTATGGTTGGGCGCTCGGTTGTTGCCGCCGCAATCCCGACGACGCCGAAAGCGTTCTCCAGAGCGCTTACTTGAAGGTGTTGGAGGGGAAGGCGCGATTCGATGGGCGCGCCGCGTTCAAGACCTGGCTCTTCGCGGTTATTCGCAAGACGGCCCTCGACAAACGCCGTAAGCAGTTCTTTAGAGGAATAAGATTTGTCTCAGACACTGGAGCAAGCGAAAGGGTTCATCTCGGCAACATGGCCGACGAGATGGTTTATCTCGCCGAAATGCAATCGCTCTTCAGGGAAGCGCTGTCACATTTACCAAAGCGCCAGCGCGAAGTCCTTCAATTGGTCTTCTATCACGATCTGAGCCTGACGGAGGCGGCTACGGTGATGAATGTATCAGTGGGCTCGGCTCGGACGCATTACGATAGGGGCAAGAAGGCGCTTAAAACCTGGCTGACGGAATCGAAGGTGTTCAATGAATCAGGATTGGCAAGAGAAGAGAATCAAGAGGCTGTTCGATGAAATGAGACGAGAAGATGAGCGGCTCGCTCCTTCGTTCGCTCGCGTTATCAACAGACCTGAAACTCTTAAACGACGGGCGAGGCTTTTGCCTCGGCTGGCTTTCGCCGCCGCCATTTTGATTATGCTAGGCGGATCTGCATGGTTCGCTGTGAGCATCCTTAAGCAGCCATCGCCGCCCGGTGACGTCGAAACAATGAATCGACCGGTCGCGCATAACGACAAGATCCTCAACCCGATAATCGTTGACCCGGTACGGAACGACGAGCCCAAGCGGATGGCGCGCGCGGTGCGCAGGCCGAGGATAAAACCTAAAGGCGATGGAGGCTTGATTTCGCGATGGCAGGCTCCTACCGATTTTCTTCTGGCAACGCAGGGTGAAGAGTTGCTCAGGACTGTGCCCAGGATTGGAGAACCGAGCGGATTCATAACGATTCTTAAAGATTCCAACAAATGATGGAGGGGATTATGCGACTTAGAACTTTTTCTATGCTGATTGCGCTGACGGTAGCCTGTATTCCTGTTCTTGCTCAGAATCCCGGTGATCCGCTCGGCGAGTATCTCTTTCCGCCCGAGTTGATAATGCAGAATCAACAGGCGCTTGCTCTGACGGATCAGCAGAAGGACTTTTTGAAAAGCGAGTTGAGGAAAGCTCAGATGAAGTTTACTGAGCTTCAATGGCAGCTTCAGGATGAAGTCGAAAAGATGGCGGCGCTGGCGAAACAGGAACGAATCGACGAACAATCGCTTCTCGCGCAGATGGACAGGGTGCTGGCTGCCGAACGCGAGATCAAACGTACGCAGATATCTCTGATCGTTAGGATCAAGAACAATCTCACCTCCGAACAACAAACAAAGCTGCAGGAATTGAGAAAAAGATCAGCAAGCAAGTGAGAGAGTTCGACAACGCGAGGCGCGAGGCTTATGGCGCCGACAGTTGTAATGCCGACCTTTTTCGTCTATCGATGTAGAGTCAATCTGGATGCGATGAATAATACTATCCGGGTTGGATTGGTGGTGGGCTTAAAAAAAAAGTAGCGGGCGTTGCGCGATATCAGACGAGGAGGAAAGGCTGTTCGTCGCAACGCCCGATGAGTTTGGAGGAAGATCACCTCAAGCTCTGCGCTTGGCGGTTAGGCCGTCGGCTTCAGGCGCATTCGGGTAACCGGCGGTCAATTTTATTCCGTCACTCATATTTGTTATAACGCGACCTCGGCGCCCAGGTTTCAAAAAATCCTACGAGTTTAAAAGAGCCATTCCGTCGATGAAATTTCTTCACCTGAAAAAGGTGATGGACGCCATTTTAACGGCGTCCATCACCCACGGAGAAGTTGCTATTCTGTTCTGAACCAGGGTTTCGGATTTCGGTTGAGACCTTATTGAGCAGCAAGACCTCAGTTCCGGCGCCCGCTCCTTTGTTCATTTATATCAAACGTCCGACCTCCATTAATGTTCCCCTGCGTGTATAGAGCGCGGTCACTCTTGCGAGACGCTACGAGCGCGAGCGGCGCGGGCGACGCTCGCGCCGAACAGGAGACGCAATCCGCTCGAGATATTTCAGCGCATCATCGAATTGCTCGTAGAGGCGCTCGTCGGAGCGAAACTCGCGGCTGTGATAAATAGTTCGGCCCCGAACCATCTTCGGAGGATGCTTGATGTGAAGCATTTCGTGATACAAGACATATTCGGTTACGAATCGCGGAACCTTTGGACTGTCCAGAGTGCGGCTGATTGTAATCGTTCCGTGCACGTGATCGTGGTGCCCGAGCACCCGTCGGGTCTTGCCCTGACTCCATGAAAGGACCGGCCGATCCAACTCTCCGCCGAAATACTGCTTGTTTAGACTCGAAAACGCCTCTTCGAGATTATATGTGCGCCCCAATGCCGACGTGATGATTTTATAACCGCGTTTCCTGCGTGTTCTCTCGGTTGCATGAAGCACCGGCGTGCTGGTTGCGTACTCGTGATAGACCTTCTCGTGCTCGCTCGGAGCCTTCACGCGATAGAGTTTTGCCACGAGTATGCACGCAAGCGAATGTAAGACCTCCGGAGGAGACTGGATCAAAACATCGGATACTCTGGCGAATACTCGCCCGTTTCGGAGTCGAATTGTCGAAGAGAGTCCTGCGTAAGGATAGAAACAAGCCTGGACCTGCGGCGTATCTTTCCGTCTGGTAACTTCGTGCAACGCGGCGTTGAAAATAGAATCCAGCCTCGCGTCGCGCGAACGCACATCGAGGAGTTCGGTCATATTTACAGCTTCAAACTATTTCTTGGGTGGATTGTCATCCGGTTCTACGTAGCGCTCCCTGAATCGCAGCTCCAGCTTGTCGTTGTCAGGCTTGCCGTCTCCATCCAGATCGACCTCGACTTTGATCTTGCGATCCTTACCGGCTCGTCTGGTATTCGAGGGAGTGTAACCGAGGCTGTATTGCGTACGGAGTAGCGCCTCGATGCTGCGCATGATCGACGGTATCTCACCCTCAAAAGTCATCGGAAAGAACGTCCCGCCCGTGTACTTCGCGAAGGTCTCCAGCCCGTTCTGAGCTTGGAGGTATGTCAGCCTCGACTCCGGCGGAAACCTGTCTTCATATTTCTTATAAAAGAGATTTCCGACGCTGACCGCGAAGATCGGCACGCCTGCGCGAGAGACTATCTTCAGGGTCTTGTCATAGGTCAGCCTGCTGAACGTGTCGACGCCCGTGGTGATCAACAACACAGCCGTGTGACCTTCTATCTCCTGAAGTCCGGTGTATTCGCTTGGCCCGGCGTTTTCGTCATAGAGCTGAATCGCCTTGCCGCCAAGGAGCGCGAACGAAAGCGCGTCATAGATGTTCGACTCGCTGAAATTCAAGGTATCGCGAGCGGCTGACATTAATGCCCCATAGAGCCGCTGGCGGTCTCCCGTGAAGTCCTGAATGACTTTGGGCTTTAGGCTGAACGTCACGAGCGCGACGAAATCCTGCGGCTTCACGAATCCTTGCACAAATGCGGCTGCCGATCGAAAGATTTCTTCAAATGTGCTCGGAGTGAAATAGCCTCTGAAGTACCTGTTTTGGTAGCCGTTGTCGATCAACAGAACCACGGTCATCGGGCCCTCGCCCGGAGCGAAGTTGGTGACCTCCTGCTTCAAGCCGTCTTCATAAATGGTGAAGTTCTTTTTCGTCAGACCGGGAACTAGACGGTGAGTTTTCTTGTCTATCACCGTGACTTCGACATTCACGACCTGGGTCGAGAGCTTGATAGGAGGTTCGTTCCGCTGCTCCTGCGTCAATGGCGGCAGCGGCGGCTCACCCGGTTTTCCAGGCTTCTCGGATTGATCTTGTTTTTGTCCTTCGGTTTTTTTCTCGACCTTTTTCTGAGGAGGTTGCCTGCCGCTTTGGGCTCCGGTTATGGAACCGGCGGCCGGCAGAATTGCGCACAGCGCTAACGCTACGACGGCCGTCAAAACTACTCGGGCAAGCAGGGACAATCTGAAATTCATGACGCCTCCGGTTACTTCTAATCCTTATGAAAAACGGGCTGGCATTGACCTTTAGTCTCCGTCGAGTCTATCAGAAGACTATATACCGTGCACGGCCCATTCAAAGCCATCCGCGCTGGGACTGTTGGTTGACGGTGTCCAAGGGCGAAAGTATATTACTCGTTAGCTCATTATCCACAACAACCGACAGAACTTCCGGCGCGGGCGCCGAAGTTAGTCAGTCCTGAATTGCAATCGTAATCGGTTAGAAAATTATAGAGTTTACACAGGGGAGAATATGCCGGATTTCAGTCCTGAATTGAGAAAGGATCCGATAACGGGTCGCTGGGTAATCATATCGTCTGCTCGGGCTCAGAGGCCCGAAGCGCCCGAGCCGCGCAGGGAAGAGGAGAGCCCGGAGGCCCGCGCCCGCTGCCCGTTTTGTTATGGCCATGAAGAGATGACGCCCTCCGAGATATTCGCTCTTCCGAACAACGGCAGGTCTATAAACACGTCCGGTTGGATCACACGCGTCGTTCCCAACAAATTCCCGGCCTTTGGAATATATCCTGAGATAAGTCTCAGGCGAGTCGGTATGTATCAGATGGCAACCGGTTACGGCGCGCACGAAGTCGTGATCGAATCACCCGAACACGAAACCTATCTCGAGCATAATGGACTCGATCAGATCTCTCGAATCGTCGATACGTGGTGGGAACGAAACGTGGATCTCGAACGCGATCCTCGATTGAAATATGTATTGATCTTCAAAAATCACGGCAAAGCCGCCGGAGCTTCGCTCGCCCACCCTCATGCCCAGATAATCGCCACGACGATCATCCCCGATGCTCTGAAAGTAAAGCTGATCAATGCCCGATCCCATTTTGAAAACGGGGAAGGCTGCATCTGGTGCCGCCAGATTGAACACCTCTTTTACTATGAAAATCGAATATACAATCCGGACGGCTCGGTTCTGGTCGAGGTTCGACAGCGGGATCGAATGGTGGCGGAGAATGCGAAGTTCATCGCCTATATACCCTTTGCCGCTCGGATGCCCTACGAAATTCACATCCTGCCGAAGAGCCATCAGTACTCTTTTATTCAAACGACCGAAGAGGAGCGAGGCGAGTTGGCCCAAATGCTCAAGGTCGTGCTTTCAAAGCTATATGTCCTTCTTGGGAACCCTCCCTACAACTTCTATGTTCATTCGGCGCCGAACCTGAACGTCCGGCCGCGCACCGGCGACTACACAACCATTCGCGAGGATTTTCACTGGCACATAGAGATTCTGGTGAGAACGACTATTTGGGCGGGCTTTGAGCAAGGCAGTGGGATCTACATAAACCCGTTAAATCCGAACGACGCCGCTCGATATCTTCTCGAGACAGCGGTCGAGTGATTAGAACCTCGACCGGCTCACGGGCAAGTTAAAGGATATCTTGATGTGGGCTGCTGATCCCTGCGCCGCGACCCACCAAACTCCATCAACTATTTATCAATTATTCATCAACGGGGCGGGGGAGGCATTCTGCGGGGTCTGCCGCCGCGGCCCGGCATTGGCGGAAGGCCTGGGCGTTGCGTACCCGGCACAGCTCCTGCCGATGCGGCCTGGAATACATCATCATAAATGATGATCTTTCCTTCGTCTTTCAATCGCTTTTCCATCGTTGCCAGAAAAGTGGAAAACAGCGTATCGCGCTTGTTCTGAAGTAATCGGTCTTCGATTCCGCGTTTGTCCTTCTTGTACTTCTCCCCCATGTCGGGATCTTTGCGGCTCATCAGGCCGACAACTACGTACGTATCCGAGTTGGCTGCCTTAATAGGCTCCTTGGTGATTTCTCCCGGATTTAACTTGTGTACGATAGCGCGGTCAGCTTCTGTGACCAGCGGGCCGATGGAGTCGGTTCCGCCCGCTCCTGTTCTTTCATCGACTTTGAAGCCCATTGATTCCGCCGCGGATTTAAGCGCATCAGGGTTCTGAGCAGAGGCGGCGAGTCTCTTTGCCTGTTCGGCGGCCATATCCTTGGCTTTCTCGCTCTTAACCCGATCCTCGACCTTTGATTTTACCTCGTCGAATGAAGAGTCGTGCGGATCCTTCTTCTCTATGTATTGAGGAATCGCGAAGCCGTTCGTTATGTTTTGTCGCTCCCCAACGTCGCCGATCTCGTGCAGTTGAAACAGGTCCGTAGTGAAATCGATGGCATCGCCGATCCCCGGGACCTTATCTCCTTCAGCGAAGAAAGATGTTTCTTTGACCGAGGCGACCTGCTCGCCGTATTGCTTATTGATTTCGGCGACCACGGCGTCCGCGTTCTTGTTTTCTCTAAATTTCTTGGCTGCCTCGTCGGCAATAGCGACCGCTTTCGAATATCCTTTGGTCGTGCGAGCTTCCTTGAGTAGCTGCGCCTTTGACTCTTCGAAGGCAGGGACCTTTCGCTCGGTCACTTTCAGGATGTAGTACTTATCGCCCTTTCGTATAGGCGGGCTTACCTCATCCTGCTTCATGCTGAACACTCGAGCCAGCGGGTCGTCTGTGTTGCGGTTATCTTTTTTGTTAACCCAACCGATATCCCCGCCCGCCGCCTTGGATTTCGCGTCGTCGCTTGATTGCCGCGCGAGCTTTGCGAAGTCTTCGGCGGCGCCGCTTTCTCCGCGGGCCCGGCCGACCAGGTCGTCCGCTTTTGCCTTGGCTTCTTCTTCGGCTTTGGCCTTCGCGTCCGCTTTCGCTTTTTCGTCGGTTATGGTCTTGTTGTTTTCAGTGGAAGCGATGTTTACGACTATTTCACTTACGCGAACCTGCTGGATGCCGGCTTCCGGATTGAAGCTCGAACGCAGCTCGTCGTCCGAGACCTGAATGCTCTCGCCTGCCTTGTTCTGGTCTATGAAAATGTACTTGGCGCGGCGCTCCTCCAAGTTGATTCTAAAATCTTGTTTGTGCTGATCGTAGTAAGCCTGTAGCTCCGCATCCGTGGTCTTCACCTTATCGCGGAGCTTCTCCGGGCCTACTTCAACCCATCGCACGTTGTAGTTGGTATCGGCCTGTCTGTAGTCATCCTCAACATCCTGCTCCGATACCTGCGCGGCCGCCGCGACATAGTTCTTGAGCTTTTCTTCGGTAATGCTCGCCCGCAGACTGTCCTCGAACTGTTCTACAGTGGAGCCCTGCTGTTGAACGATGGTGCGATATCTTTCATAGCCGGGCCAGGGATTCGGGCTAAAGAGCGACTTCAAGCGCGTCTGGACTTCTTCGTCGGTCGCCTCCAGATTGAGGCGCTCAGCTTCATAGTCGATCAGCTTGGATCGTATGAGTTGATCCAGCGCTGCTTTGCCGTATAACTGGGCCACATTCGCCGGATCCTGTCCTTGCCCCTGCGAAAGCTGGCGCGCGAACTTCGCAAGCTCGTCCTTATATTCTTTTACGGTAACCCGGTTGCCGACTACTTTTGCAATTGTCGCATCGGCTGATGACACGCCGCCGAAGAAGCTGGTTTTTTGAATGATCGATATGGAGAAGAAGCCGATCAATCCGGCGGTCAGTAAGATAACGAAAAGAATCAGGAATGCATTCCTAGAACGCTTGCGCTTGCTCAGGAATTTCAACATACGGTTTTGTCCCTTCAGTACTGAGTCTGCCAGTCTGGTTGTTCTGGCGGAAAACGCGGCCTTTGAGAAAACAGCAATTGTAATGAAGGTACTGTGATATGACAACCGCGACAGATTCGAAGCGGCGGATTCGAAGCGGCTTTCCTAAAGCGCGGCGCGAGCCTTAGAATAACGAACTCGCCGACGCCGGTAGCCCTTAGAGGAGGATAGAAATACTGATGCGAAGAAATGAGAATCGACCGCTAGTTCCAAACAGTTTGATGCGAGTAACTATCGCCGTCTTCCTTTTGGCCGCGCTTGCTTGCGCCCAAAAACCAGGCGCCAACAATGCGCAAAAGACCGACTCTTCGCTGGCCCATCACGAGATCAAGCCGAACGCGCTGGCCGCCGCCCAGGTATTAAAAGGTCCGGTGAATTTCTCGAAGGTAGTGCCGCGGCCTGACGGCACAACGTTGAATCTGCCGCCCGGCTTCAGCATCAGTGAATTCTCTACGGAAAAGCTGGACAGGCCTCGCTGGATGGCGCTTGCTCCAAACGGCGATGTTTTCGTAGCCGAGTCCCAGGCCGGCCGAATAACGATACTGCGAGATACAAACGGGGACGGCCGCGCGGATCAACAATTCGTCTTTGCATCGGGTCTTATGCAGCCGTTCGGAATGGCTTTTTGGCGCGACTATATCTACATAGGCGACACGAACGCGGTCGTCAGGTTCAAGTACAAATCCGGCCAGACAAAAGCCGAGGGCGCAGCCGAGAAGATCGCCGACTTGCCGGGTAAAGGCTATCGCGAGCATTGGACGCGCAATCTCCTTTTTAATCGCGATGGATCAAAATTGTATGTGACGGTCGGCTCGGAAACGAACGTGGATGTCGAAAGCGATCCCAGGCGCGCGGCGATTTCCGAATACAACCCTGATGGCAGCGGCCATAGAATCTACGCGTCAGGAACCCGCAATCCAATCGGGCTCGCCTTTCAACCCGGCACGAATCGGTTGTGGGCGGCGGTTCAGGAGCGCGATCTGATAGGCGATGATCTGGTCCCTGATTACGTCACATCGATTCAGGAAGGTGCGTTTTACGGCTGGCCTTACGCATACATCGGACACAACGAAGATCCACGCCGAAAGGGTGAGAAGCCGGATCTGGTCGCGAAGGCTGTCGTGCCCGACGTGCTTATTCAAGCGCATTCGGCCGTGCTCGGGCTGTCTTTTTACGAAGGCAATATGTTCCCGGGCGATTATAAAGGCGACGCGTTTGTGGCTCTACACGGCTCGTGGAATCGAGCGAGCCGAACCGGCTACAAGATCGTCAGAATACGGTTCAAGAATGGAAAGCCGGTCGGCGGTTATGACGACTTCATTACGGGCTGGATGTTGGGCGAGGACAATCCGGAAGTCTGGGGCCGGCCTGTCGGGGTGCTTGTAGCAAAGGATGGCTCATTGCTGATCGCGGACGATGCAGGCAACAAGATATGGCGCGTTTCCTATTCCGGTAAAAAATGAACGGAAACTCCAACAAGAAGTCACTGGCAATCGGAGCTTAACTACTGACATCGAAGCCGACCAGAGGAGGCGGCCAAGAGTGATCAAGCGCAAGTACTCATGCATCCTCGCGATTCTGTTCGCTCACCTGATTGCTCTGCAGGCATCGGCCTGGCAGCAGGACGGCCGGCATTTCAGAGTTGAAGGCGTCGTCAAAGACGAGAATGGCGCTCCAATAGCTCGCGCCGAAATAACGATCGATCAAGCCGGCCCACGGATCCGAACAGTCACCGACAACGAGGGCCGGTTTGTATTTGAAGACATCGGCGAGCGCTCGGGAAGAATGACAGTTCGGGCGGCCGGTTTTGGAGCGCACGAAATCGAATGGAAGGCTGAAGGCGGCAAGGCGAGCCTCGATATCAAGCTGTCGCCCGCGCGAGTTGCGGAGGAGATCACGATCACCGCGGCAAGAACCGAAACCCGCGTCGGAGACACGCCTTCAAGCATCACCCTCATTTCCAGAGAAACGCTCAACACGACTGGAGCCCTCGCCCTCGACGATGCGCTGCGACAGGTTCCGGGCTTTTCATTGTTCAGGCGCTCGGGAAGCAGGTACGCGAATCCTACCTCGCAAGGCGTATCGCTGCGCGGAGTAGGGCCGAGCGGCGCAAGCAGGGCCGCCGTCCTGGTCGACGGAATTCCATTGAACGATCCGTTCGGGGGCTGGGTGTATTGGACGCGTGTTCCGCGCGAGACGATCCAGCGAATCGAAGTCCTGCGCGGCGGCGCATCAAGCCTCTACGGAACGGATGCGCTCGGCGGCGTCGTTAATATCATCACCAGAAAACCGAGCAATAACGTGCTTTCGTTTGATGCGTCCTTCGGCAATCAGTTCACGCCCTCCAGTTCGGTTTTCGCTGCCGGGCGTCTCGGCCAATGGGGAGCGACGCTGGGGCTCCAGAACTTTCACACGGATGGCTACATCATCGTCGACGAAAAAGATCGAGGTAAGATCGATACACCGGCGGCTTCCGAAGGCTATGACGTAGACCTGACTCTTGATAGAAAAATCGGCGAGTTGGGGCGTGCCTTTGTGCGCGGCTCGCTCTTCGGAGAAGCAAGAGATAACGGGACGCCGCTGCAGACGAATAGGACTCACGTCAGGCAAATCGCCGTGGGAGCCGATTGGGAATCGAAGCCGGTAGGAGTCTTCTCAGTGCGAGGCTTTGGCGGCAGTGAGGTGTTTGACCAGTACTTCACCTCGATAGCAGCCGACCGGAACAGTGAATCATTGACTCGAAGCCAGCGATCACCTTCGCAGCAAACCGGCATGACCGCCCAGTGGTCGCGCTCCGCGGGATCGCTCCAGACCTTCGTTGCGGGAGTAGATGCGCGACAGGTGCGCGGCGCCAGCGATGAACTTGCGTTCGTTGCGGGTAAAGTGACTTCGGGAGTCGGCGCCGGCGGCCGCGAAGCACTGATCGGCGTGTTCGGCGAAGACATAATCAGGATCACTCCAAAATGGTTCGTTACCGCGGGTGTGCGCTTCGATCGATGGCGCAACTATGACGCGGCTTCGACAACCAAGCCGCTGGCGGTTCCTGGGAAGGCCGTCGTTACAGTGTTTCCTGATCGCGAGGAGACTGCAGTCAGCCCTCGCTTATCGGTTCTCAACAAGCTCACCGAAAATGTATCGCTGATCGCGTCGTTTTATCGCTCGTTCCGCGCGCCTACGTTGAACGAGCTATATAGATCGTTCAGGGTCGGCAATGTGCTTACGCTTGCGAACGACAAATTGACCGCTGAGCACCTGACAGGCGGAGAGGGCGGCGCAAGCTTCAACGCTCTCAATCACAAACTAAACGGGCGCGCTATCTTCTTCTGGAGCGAAGTCGAAGATCCGGTTGCGAACGTCACGTTGACCGTCACGCCGGCGCTCATAACCAGACAAAGGCAAAACCTCGGCAGCACTCGCTCACGAGGCATCGAAGCGGATGCCGAGGCGAGGCTCAGCAGAACCATCACGGTTTCGGGCGGGTATGAATTCCTCGATGCTACGGTATTGAGCTTTCCGAAGAACACGGCGCTCGAGGGCTTGTGGATTCCGCAGGTGCCGCGACACCAGTTGACCTTTCAAACGCGATATAGCGATCCGTCGATATTCAATTTCGCATTTCAAGGGCGGTTTTCGAGCCGTCAATTCGACGACGACCAGAATCAATTTGCGTTGAACCGCTACTTCACCCTGGATGCTTTGGCGTCGAAGTCGATCGGCAAGGGCATCGAGCTATTCGCCGCTGCCGAGAATCTCTTCAATCAGAAATACGACACGGGACGGACACCGGTGAGAACAACAGGGCCCGGAATATTGGCGAGATTCGGCATCAGAGTGCAGCTCGAAAAGTGAGCGCTTCTCGCTATGTTGAGCACGAATCGATGAAAAGGTGATCTTCATCGGTCATCACCGTCGCTGGAATTCAGCCGTGCCCATCAAAAGCCCGATTATCTGAGCGACTCGGCGGTCCGCGGCTCGTCGATCCGAAGTCGGCTCTTGCGGACGATCCTGCGCTTGGCCCTCGCGATTCATGACCGAAATGACTCGCTGTCCGCCGTTTTTATCCGCGTCGGATAAACCGGTATGCAGCGCCTTTCGGCTTTCAGCGGACAACTCTGTGTGAACAATAAATGCCGCGAGGTTCCGGATCTCGGCGTCCCCATTACTCTGACTTGAACCCGCGATCTTGTCGGGCTCGAAGCGCGTTCCCGGTATCTGATTGTTCGCGAGCGCCACCGCGAAATTCAGCCGCGTGAGAAAGACACCCGAATTAACCCAACGCGAAGAATCCTCGCCGTAGCCGGTTGGCTGTTGATATTGATACAGCGGCTCACCCATTTTGCGCAGCCATTCATGAAGCGCGGGAGCTCCGTTCGTGTCGCCGTCCACCGCGCGAATGGCGGAAGCAACAAGCTCGAGCGGAGACTTTATCTTTGATCTGAACGCGGAAGCCGAGTTGAATTCAGGCGAAGTGAATATGGCTCTCAGCACTTCTCTGATATCGCCGTCGGTCTTCAAGAATACTTTCGAAACGCGGTCAACAAGCGCGGCTGGAGGATCGTCCGCCACAAAGCGCTCGCACAGCTTCTTCGAAATGAAGCGCGCCGTCGCCAGGTGATGCGACAGTATCTCGATTGCACGATAGCCGTCGCTGATGCCGCCGCCCGCCGGTATCGATATGCCGAGCAGCTTTTTACTTCTCGCATCGTGAGCCCAGGCGCGAAATATGAAGGGGCCTCCCTGAAACGGCCGATCTATCGTCCATCCGGTTAAGCACCTCGCAAGCTCCTGCACGTCTGTCTGAGTGTAGCCGCCGTCGACCCCCATCGTATGAAGCTCCATCAGCTCGCGAGCGAAGTTCTCGTTGATTCCCGGCCGCCGCTGCGGTGGTGGAGGCGGCTTGGGCGCTTCAGGCTTATTTTGCCCCGGCGCGCTTGAATCCGCTCCTTGCCCGCGCGCTGCGGGATTAGCGCCGCCTTCGGTCTTCATTTCTTGCGGGCTGACGGATGTCAAAGGCCGTTGTTGAGGTGGTCCTGGCGGTCGAGGCATCGTCGGAATTCCGGGCGGTTTCGATTCGGGAGCCGTCGACAGCCAATTGTCCAAATAGAACAGCATCGCGGGACTCTCGGCGACGGCGAGCAGTAGGTCGCTGAATTTCCCAAGCGCCCGCGGCCGAATCACGTCGCGTTCGTAGCTCGTCACCAACCACAGGTCGGCTTCTTTGTTTGCAAATATGTTGAAGTGATTGAACCAGAAATCGGTCATCACTTCCTGAAGCTGGCGGTTGCTCGAAACAGCTCGAACCAGCTTCTGCTGAACCATCTCGACAAGCAGTTGCTGCGGTCGTCCGTAGACGGGCGGCGAGTTCTTCGCCTTGACCCGTTGCTCGACAACCGGTCCCGGCGGATAGAAGTTGTAAAGCTCCGCCGAGGAAAAGCGTTGGGTGGGAAGCGCGGCGAGCCGCTTTTCCAAATCCTCGTCGTCGATCGATTCCGGATGAAGCTGTTCTTCGAGCAACCTGTCGAAGCCGGCTTTTCTCGCCCGCTCTATATCGCCCGGCCGTGGTCCGAACGCAGCTCGATTCAACAGGTGTAGTATCCTCTGATCCTCAGTCAGCCGAGCCGGCCGCTTGCTCGCCGGTGATACTTGCGGAATCAGCGGCGCCGAAATCGGCTGAGATGCGGCGGAACCGCGCGGCGCGATTTCGATCGGCACGAACGTCGGAGGCGGAGGAATCGGCCGTAGATCCGCGGAGGCCAGCTTTTCTTTTTGTTCTTTGTTGAGAAATACAGCGAGCTCGTCGCGGATCGAGCTTTGTTCAGCTTCGACGTCCGCCTGTAGCTGAGGTGAGTATGGTTGAGATCGCGAGCGGTTTCTCAGATCGCCGATCTTCTGCGATCGTTTCGCGAGGATCTTTCTAAATTCCGCGGTTTGATCGTCGGTTAGATCGAGTTGCTGTTTCACTCGCGCGACGAAGGCTTCGGGCGACTGCGCTTGCGGAGGACGCTGCGCGCTCGCGATGCCGCTAAAGGAAGCAATGTTCATTGAGCAAACAGCGAGAAGGGAAACGAGCCTGGTTGGGAATCGCATGCGAAAACTCCTTTGGCGCATGGTACAACAGACCCGGACCAGGCCAAAAGATGTTTCGCCCGGATAGACCCAGATAGAGACGATCAGCGGTCGATAAAGAAATACGATCAATTGCGGGAAGGCCATTTTATTGACTTTGGATGGGGGCGGTCATAGAATTCGACCCAGTCCAAAAGGACGGCCGGCTTGACGATCAGAGAACTGAAGCGAATCCATCGAAGAGAACAAAGGAGAATAAGGGATAGGCTGGCCGAATTCTCCGATCTTGGGCGCACCGCGCCCGACGAAAAGCTATTTGAAGAATTGGTGTTCTGTATATTCACCGCGGGGGCCAGCGCGCGTATGGGCCTTCGCTCGGTCGAGCGCGTTCGCTCATCCTTGATGACAGGCTCTGTTGGAGAGATTCAGGACGCGCTCAAGGGCGCCCATCGTTATCGACTGTCTCGCGGACGATACGTGCATGAGACTCGCGAGTATTTGCGGCTGAGTTTCGGGCTTCAGGTGCGGAGCATGTTGACCGGCATTAGCGATGTGAACTCGCGTCGAGATTTTCTCGCGCAGAATCGCGATGTTCGCGGAATCGGATACAAGGAAGCAAGCCACTTCCTGCGAAACATAGGGTTCAACGGTTACGCAATTCTGGATAAACATGTCCTGACGCGCCTTGCCGAATTCGGCGTCATAGAGGAGCCCAAGCCGCCGTCGACCAGAAACCGCTATCTGGAGATCGAAGACAAGACTCGCAGGTTCGCCAAGCGCATCGGAATAGATGTTGACGAGCTTGATCTGTTGTTGTGGTACACGAAGACCGGGGAGATTTTGAAATGAAAATCCGGTATACCGACCACGAAGCTTCGGCGAACGGATCCGAATCAACACCGCTATGCATGCTGCGCTCAAAAGCATTCGCGCTGTCTCTATTCCTGTTGTGCGCAGCGCTGCTGAGCGCAGGCCGCGGGCAATCAGCTTCTCTCCAGCTCTTCACCGCTTTTGCGGACGACGATCAAACTACCAAGGAAGCCGACAAGGAGATGAAGAAGGGCCGCTTTGAAAAGGCAGCCAGAATTTATCTCGATTTGATAAAGAAGAATCCCGGCGATGTGCGATCCAGGCTCGGCGCAAGCATGGCCTTCTTTAAGATTCAGAATTACGAACTGGGATTCGACCAGGCGTATGAAGCGTTAAAGCTCGAGCCGAATAACTCCAGGGCGCATGCACTTGTAGGCATCACGCTGCTTCGATCAGGGTTTCTACCGCAGGCGATGGCCGAGTTGAGCCGAGCGGTGACAATCAATCCCAAAGAGGCTCTCGCGTATGGAGGCTTTGCCGAAATCGACTACTACGAAAACCGCGCCAAAGAGTCGCGAAGCAAATCCTTTTATGCATACACGCTCGATCCGGAAGAGCCGGATTATCTGATCACGTATGCAAGGGCCTGCTCGCGGCTTGAGATGTTCGGCGAGGCTGCCGATGCCTATGACAGGTTCCTGCAAATAGCTCCCAGAACCGATTCCGAAAGACGCGACCGAATTCGGGGCCTGATACAGTTTTATCGTGAGTTGAGCGGCATTCGACTCCACCAGATCACTGGACCGAAATCTTCGGCGATTCAGTTTTGGCTTGGCTCGGACCGGCGCCCGTACGTTCGCTTGAAAATCAACGGAAGAGACGCGAACCTGGTCATCGATACAGGATCCGGATTCACGGTTATTGCCGCGGCATCCGCGAAACGGCTTCGGGTGTCATCGCTGGCGCGGGGAGGAAACTCACAGGGTGTGGGCGGAAACGGCAAGTTCCCGATCATCTATGGCCTGATCAACACCGCTAACATTGGCGAGTTCAGAATAGAGTCCGTGCCCTGTTTTATCCGTGAGTTTCACAACACGGACGACCGGCCCCGCGAGGAGAAAGCGGACGGCTTCATAGGTCTTTCGGTGCTCTCCAACTTTCTGACCGAAATCGATTACGCGGCGCACTCGATGACTCTTACGCGGAGCTCGGAGGTCAATCAGACAGCCGCAATCGGTCCGGATGCGCCTACCGTCGTGAAGTTCAGAACGACTCAGAACGGCTTGATAAGCATCGAAACTCAATTGGACGGCAATCACAATATCAACGCGATTTTGGACTCGGGCGCAAGCTCGACCGTGATTTCGACCGCCGCCGTTACGCGGCTAAAGATGAAGGAAAAGATCATCAAGGGCCAGACCGTTCCCGTCGTCGGCGCGGCGGGCATCTCGCCGGGAGTCGAGATGCTGTATCTGAGCGATTGCCAGGTCGCCGATCTCGGCCAGAACAACATGCGAGCGCTTGTGATGGATCTCGGAGCGATAAACGAAACGTCGGGATTTGAACAGAGCGGTATTCTCGGCGGCGATTTTTTGCGTCATTTTCGCCTTACGATAGATTTCTCTCGCAGCCAGGTCGCCTTCGAACCTCAAACGGCCGCGATTACTCGACGGCAATCCAAGACCAAACTCGAAAAAGTGAATTAATCAGGCTCTACGGCTTTGGCGCTCGCATCCAGGGCGGTTTCTGTTTGATCACTCGCTTATAGATCGGACAATCTGGGTCGTGCGCCCCGGGTAAGTAGCCGGTGCTAATCAGGAACTCACCCGTTATCTCACCTCCAGTAAAGAGAAAGGTCTTCTTGAAGAGCTTCACCCATTCCGCCTTTTCGAGAGGATGTTGTAGGTCGAGCCATTCGGCGAATGACCCGTGTGTCTGGCGAAGAGTATTGATGCGCCGGGCGTTCTCGATGACAGCATCGATCTTTAGTTTGTTTCGTATGATCTCCGCGTTTTGAAGCAATCGTTCCCGCTCTTTCGACTTGAAGCGCGCCACGCGATCAAGATCGAAGTCGACGAACGCTTTTCGAAAGCTCTCGCGCTTCTTGAGCACCGTCAGCCATGACAAACCGGCCTGATTGATTTCAAGCGCAAGCCGCTCGAATAACAGATTGTCGTCTCTGATCGGAAAGCCGTATTCAGCTTCGTGGTAGGGTCCGTGATAGGGATGTCCCGGAGCGACCGTGCAGTAACTCATTCACACCTCTCAAGCGATGACTCGGTATCGCGATTGGAAACCGCAAGTCAGTCTAATACCTCGGTGGACAAGAATCCACGCCCCGTATTTGCACAGTGGGGACTTCCGCCGCACTACCCGTCGAAGTGTAACCAATTCGATCCCTGCAAAAAAATATTGACTAACCCCTAGTAATACCTGAAACTGTTGGCCGTAATAAACACCACGCAGGCAGGGCTCGACGGGTTTGCCGGTAATTTTCTCGGTAGACCTGGTAGAAAACACGAAAGGATCAGGAGAGAAAAATGAAAGAGAAGAGTGTGTCACGTTGTACGCGATGGGCCATCGCCGCCCTCGCTGTAGCCGCGTTTGCGATCGCATTACCGGAGCAGGCGCGGGCGCAGAATAGTGTTGGAGGACACATCGGAGTCGTCTTCCCGCTTGTTACCCGTGCTGACGGCGTAACGACAAATATTGGCGATAACTTCACGGTTGGCTTTCCGATGGGCATCACGATCAAGCGTGACGGATCGAAGATGGCATTCGACCTCGAATTCGTTCCCGCGATTCAAGACAGGCCGCGCAGGGTAAACCTCACCGTTCATCCCGGATTGGTCTGGGATTTGGGTCACAACTTCGCCGGAGGAGTGAGGGTCGCCTTCGACGTCAACCAAACGTCCTGGGGATTCACTCCGCTGCTCGCTTATGGCTGGTCGATCAAGGGTCACAAGAACAATAAAATATTTCTCGAATTTGACCTGCCGGTCCGATTCGCGAAACCCGCGCCGGGAGACAATGTCTCTTCGGTGACTGCCGCCATTCATTTGGGCACGGCATTTTGAGCAAAAGGGTGGTCGCTTGCAGTAGTTGCTGTCTGCGACAAAAAGACGCCGCGTTCGCGCTCTGAGCTGGAATTGCTTTTCGGGTCCAGGCAATGTCCAACGGTTCTTGAATCGCTCGGCCATAGCTAATCAGAGTAGGCGCGGCGTCTTCACTCAAGGCGCTCTTTCTGGAAATTCCTAAATATCAACTCTCTCTGCTGAAACTCTCCCGCCGCCCGTACTCACATTCGATTGTCCGCCGACCACGAATGAGGCCTATCGACAAATCGACTGGCTTCGACAGCGAGCCCTACCATACTATCTATCCTCTTCTCTCAGTGGATCCAAAATGTTTTCTTCGAACAGGAGGATGCGATGACTGCTTCCAGGCAAGCCGACGTCAAGATTCACGACAAGCTCTACATCAATGGCGAGTGGGTCGCACCCACAGGCTCGGGAACTCTTGACGTTATTAACTCCACGACCGAAGAAGTCATGGGGCGTGTCCCAGAAGGCACAGCCGAAGACATAGATTGCGCGGTACGAGCGGCACGAGCGGCATTCGAGTCCTGGTCCACGACTGACCCGTCCGTTCGCGCTGCGATAGTCAAGAAGATCTCCGACGGCCTGAAGGCGCGACAAAGCGAGATCGCGAGCGTAATCGCAAACGAAGTCGGAATGCCGCTGCCGCTCGCAACCGCGGTTCAGGCTGGAATGCCGGCGATGGTCATGGGCTTCTATGCGAAGATGCTCGCCGATTACTCGTTTGAAGAACAGATAGGCAATTCGCTTGTGATCAAGGAATCCATCGGCGTCGTCGGCTGCATAACACCGTGGAACTTCCCGCTGCATCAGGTTGTCGCAAAAGTAGCTCCTGCGTTTGCAGCCGGATGCACGATTGTTTTGAAACCGAGTGAGGTTGCTCCGCTGACGGCATTCATCCTCGCGGAGATAGTTCAGGAAGCCGGATTGCCGCCAGGAGTATTCAACGTCGTTACGGGACTGGGATCGGTCGTCGGTGAGGCGCTCGCCGCCCATCCGGGCGTCGATATGATCTCTTTCACGGGCTCCACCAGAGCGGGGAAGCGTGTCAGCGAGCTTGCGGCGCAAACGGTGAAACGAGTTGCGCTCGAGCTCGGCGGCAAATCGGCGAGCATCATTCTCGATGATGCCGATTTCAACAAAGCGGTTCGGAGCGGAGTCAACAACTGCTATTTCAATTCCGGGCAAGCGTGCTCGGCTCATACACGAATGCTGGCGCCGCGCGCTCGCCTTGATGAAGCGATTAAGATTGCAAAGGAGGCGGCTGAGAGCTTCACGGTCGGCGATCCGTCCGAAGGAAAGGCGAAGCTCGGGCCTCTGGTTTCGGAGATTCAACGCGATCGAGTGCGAAACTACATCAAGAAGGGCATTGAAGAAGGCGCGACTCTTGTCACCGGGGGTCCCGAGCCGCCCGACGGCCTTAACACGGGGTACTTCGTCAGACCAACCGTGTTCGCGAACGTTCGAAACGACATGACCATCGCACGTGAGGAGATCTTCGGCCCGGTGCTTTCAATCATCGCCTATGAAGACGAGGATGACGCCGTTCGTATCGCCAACGATACGATCTACGGTCTGGCCGGCGGCGTATGGTCACAAGACCTTGATCGCGCGAAGCGTGTGGCCCGGCGGATAAGAGCGGGTCAGGTCGACATCAACAATGCAGGCTTCAATCCTCTGGCGCCTTTTGGCGGCTACAAACAGTCGGGCAACGGTCGAGAGCTGGGCAGATATGGCTTTGAAGAATACCTCGAAATAAAATCGCTTCAAACGTAGTCCGTCGACCCAGCGATGAGTGTCGATCATCTTTATCTAATCTGCGCGGCCATTGCGATCGTAGCGTTTTTGTATTCGGCCGTAGGTCATGCGGGCGCCTCCGGCTACATAGCGGTGATGACCTTGTTCGGTCTCGCGGCGGGTGTAATCAAGCCGGCTTCCCTCCTTCTCAATATTCTGGTGGCTACGTTGACGACGTGGCAGTTTTGGCGCGCCGGTCATTTCTCGTGGCGACTGTTTTGGCCGTTCGCGATCCTGTCGGCGCCGTTGGCATTTGTCGGCGGATACATCAATCTGCCTACGCACATATTCAAAATCCTCGTAGGAATAGTGCTGCTTTATTCGGCGGTTCGATTTTCTATTCAAACCAGGGACGACGAAGAGATACGCGAGCCTTCGCGGACCATCGCGGTTTCGGTAGGAGCGGGGCTCGGGCTACTGTCGGGTCTCACCGGAACCGGCGGCGGCATCTTTCTGACACCGGTACTGATCCTGATGCGATGGGCGAGAACAAAGACGGCTTCGGCGGTATCGGCGCTTTTCATACTGGTCAACTCGATTTCCGGCCTGCTTGGCAACATCAGCTCAACCAGGAATCTGCCTTTGTTCGCGCTTCCGTTTGTAGTCTGCGCGGTATCGGGAGGGGCGTTGGGTTCCTATCTGGGCAGCCGCCGCTTCTCTCCGAATTTCATAAAGAAGCTCCTGGCCGTAGTTCTGACTATTGCGGGAATCAAGCTGATCTTCACATGAGCATCAAGCGCCGATAGGCGAATGCGTGCTCATTTTCTGAAGATCCTTAGCGTCACTCCGGCGGTGAAGGTGAGGGGATAGCCGGGCGTTCCGTGAATCCGCGCGATTACGGGATAGCCCGGCCGCGGTCGCGATTCAAAAAAATTCTGCGTTTCGAAATAGCGTTTGTCGGTAAGATTGTCTATAGAAAGATTGAAGTCGATCCATCGTAGAATCCGTTTCGCTATGCTGAGGTCCATAACATCAAGACCGGATGCTTTCACATTCGAGTCGTCTCCCTCCAAACGATAGTTGCTCGTGTGCCGGTATCTGAGCGATCCGCTGAAGCCATGCCATTCGGCCACCACCAGTGCGGCGTTCGAGACAAGATGCGGCGCGCTGTCCACATAGATCCGGGGAAACACGCCTCTGAAGAAGGCGTTTCCAACACGGGTCAAACCGCCGTTGAGGGAAAGAACGCGGGTCACCTGGATTGAGGTTTTGACCTCGCCTCCGTAAGAGCGGCTCGGCCCCTTGAACTCAAAGCTGCCGTCGTCCGGGATGTAAATCTGTTCATTTGATCTATCAATCAGAAATAGGTCGGCGCTCAGCGCGAATCGCGTGAGATAGAACGACGCTCCGGTCTGGGTGAAATCCGTTGTCGCGATTCTCGGCGCATCCGGCCGTTGTACCACTCCACGAGCATCCTCGCTCGAGATGCCTCTTCCGAAGTTCAAATAGAATGTTGCTGGAACCGAATGCCATGGCGCGTATGAGATGTTCGCTTTCGGCTGCAACCTCGAAGCTCCGTGATCGCCCGTGCCCGCGGGGTCGAGGCGATCTTCGACATTGAACTGAAAGTAGTCGTAGCGCAGGCCTGCATCCAGATGCAGGTGCCCTTCTTTGAGGTCAACGCCCTGCTGAAAGTATCCCGCTGAGTTAGTCACTCGCGCGTGGGCGCTTGTGACCGCGTTTATTGGATCGCGCTCGAAGGTATGATTAAGCCCAACGTTGATTTGATTCGCATGAAAATTCCCTCCGAGGCTCAACAGAGCTCGAAGCCCGAAGAGCCGGTAAGGATGCAGGTATTGAGCGGTAATTCCTTCCTGCAGACGCGAATCATGCTGTTGAATCTCATCGCCCTCGCTCTGATCGTTCAAAAAGAATGTGAAGTTCGAATAAAGATCGAACAACGAACGAGCGACGAAGCCGTCCACCTTGAATATATCGCCGGACTGCCGCTCCTTCTTATAGTAGGCTCCCAGGATGCCGGTTCGAACGCGGCCGCCGTCGAAGGGATCTATAAAACCGAATCTGTCGAGGCTTCCCGCCGCTACTTGATCGAGCGGAAGCTGGCCGGATGAAGAAAAGTTGTTTCGCCCAAAATTCAGCTTGAATCCGAGACTCTCGCTTGCGCTCAGTTTTCGAGTATAAGCGCCCGTGATGTTGTCTCGCTTATATCGAAGTGGGTTCTCAAAGGGTCCATCGGTTCTCGATGCTTCGTAGGCGATGAATGCGTTTGCATTTGCGATTGACGGACTATACGCGATGAATGAGCGAAACGTGTTGAACGAGCCGGCCTGAATTCGCGCGGTAAGCTGATCGGGCAAGGATTCTCGCAACCGAATGTGCACGACGCCCAGGCCGGAAAAATCGCCGTACTCCGCGCTGAATGGACCATTCAGAATGCTCACGTCCTGAATCAATTCAGGAGTCAGGCTCTTCAACTGCCCGAGGTACCCCTGCCCATGACCTTGCGTCCCCTGATTCTGCTGAACATCGTCGACCAGCACTTTCAGGCCGCCGTTGACTCCTCCGTGATCCAGGTTGAAGCCAAATCGCCTGATCTCCAGCGATTTCCCGCCGCCTTCGTGCTGGCCTGCGTCGATTCCGGCATTGAGAGTCTGAAATACCTGATCGTCTCTCGAAAAAAGCGTTCCCTTATAAACCGCGTCGTCGCGGCGATCTATGCTTGGATCGAGAGCGGAGGCTGTGATGACGATGCTCTCGTGAACTTGCGGAACGATGAATGTGACCTTGATTCGTAGCTCGGATGTTGATTCGTTTGCGCCGATGTTTGTTTCGAGAGGGTTTAAATTCTTACCCTCGATTCTCAAAGTAACAACTCCGACGGGCGCCGTGAGGCTGAAACTGCCGTTGGAATCCGTCACTGCTGTTTCGGAGCCCCAGAAGTGAGAGGCCGTTACTGAAGCGCCGGCGACCGATTCGTTCTTGTCCGAAACCACTACACCCGAAATAATTCGAGCCGCCGGCGTTTGGGCTGGTGCATCAATCGCCGCCAGCCCGATGAGACCGAATATAAGAATCGTGATTAGGTTAACTCGAATCTTGAGCCGCATTGTTGAAACTCCGGAGTTCGTACGGCCGGACCAAACCGCAATAGTCGCACAGTTGATCGCTGTGCGCACTACGATCACGCGAACTGAGCGACCTGAAGTACTGTGACTGCCGCGCTGATCCTACCACTCTGACGCTGGTGGTTTGTTTACTTGTAGTGGCGACGTAATCAATTCTGTATCTTGTCGCTTGATGCATTCGATTGGTCAGAGCCCGGTCACTATTTTGGGCTGCGCTCAATATTAAACTAAGAGGCGGACAACCTCCGGGAGAGGGCGCGCATCACGCCAACGCCGTCCGGGCGGGATTGCTCGCTGAAGACGGACGTAAGCACCTAACAAATGAGGAGGCATTCTCAGATGCTCAGGAAAATGGCTGGTTTCTTTCTGGTATTGGCGCTTCTGGCATTGGCGCTGCCGGTTAGCTCCTTTGCCGATGATCGCGAGTACCGAGGTATTGTGAGACGAGGTAAGAATGGCGTCAGGATCGGGGACAGCGCTGTGACGCTGTTCGATGGTCCCGGGATCCTGAATTATGAGTACAAGCACCGATGGATGGAAGGTCCGGGCGGAGCTGCTACCGTGATAGGAATTGGCGCAGGCGGAGGAGCCGCGGTCGGCGGACTGACGAAGGGAAAGAAGGGCGCGATAATCGGCGCGGCAGCCGGAGGCGGTGCGGCTACTCTTCTCTGGTTGTACAAGAATAGGACGGAGCGACGCAAAATCTTCTAACGCGCCGAATCCCATAACACAAGGCAGCGCTTCTGATACCAAGCGCGCTTCGAACTTACAAATAGCTGCCCTGCCGTATTTCGACGCAGGGCGGCTATTCTTTTTTCTAGTCGCATTTTTCAGATTAGATTAGGCCCGTGCACAAGTTTGTAACGCTCAACGGGATTCCTTCCTGTGTTAAGCTGCGTCCTTGTCGCTAGAACCTCAAAACAGAGGCTTCGCTCGACTTCGTGAATCGCTCGGGCTCGAGCGCAACATTGCCGTGATGTCCGGCGCCGTGTTTCTGGTCGGCGCGGGAGAACAGCTTTCGCTCAGCTTCCTGCCTAAGTATCTCGAAGCCCTGGGCGCAGGGACGGTTGCAATAGGATTTTTCGGCTCCGCTCGGGATTTTTTGGATGCTAGCTATCAATATCCAGGGGGGGTCATTTCGGACCGAATCGGCACTCGCCGCGCGTTGATCTTATTCAGCCTGACGGCGGCCCTCGGCTTTGCGATTTACGCGATGAGCGGTCACTGGATGATGATGTTCGTCGGCCTTACGTTCGTGATGGCTTGGTCCAGTATGGCTTCACCCGGGATGTTCGCGATGATAGCCGACCGCTTGCCGCCAAATCGCCGGACGATGGGATTCACGATACAATCCATCCTAAAGCGGGTTCCTATAATTCTCTCGCCGGCGCTCGGTGGAGTGTTGATCGCCCGCCTCGGAGTCATTCGCGGAGTTCGGCTCGCTCTGGTTCTCACAATCGCGCTAACCCTGATCGCAGCCGTGATTCAGTGGAAGTTCTACTTCGGAGAGCGAACGAAGGACAAGCCTAAAAAGATCAAAATCCTTAAACAATTCAGATCCATGCACACTGCGCTGAAGCGGCTCTTGTTATCCGATATATTCGTCAGGATCTGCGAGGGAATGACCGACGTGTTCATCGTGCTGTACGTGATCGACGTCGTTGGAATCTCGCCAGCGAAGTTCGGAATTCTGGTCGGAATCGACAAAGCGACCGCGATAGCTGTTTACCTCCCTGCCGCGCGGATGGCAGACCGCTTCGGCAAAAAGCCCTTCGTAATCGCCACATTCATATGTTTCGCACTGCTGCCGCTCGCGGTAGTGCTCTCGCACAGCTTTACTATGCTGGTGCTCGCGTTCATCGTAGGCGGCCTTAGAGAAACCGGGGAGCCGTCAAGAAAGGCAATCATAGTGGGCCTCGCCGATCCGACCCGCAGAGGCCGCACTGTAGGGTTATATTATCTGGTTCGCAGCCTGAGCATAACGCCCGCGGCCGTGATCGGCGGGCTGTTGTGGAAACTCAACCCGGCGCTTCCGTTCTTTATTGCCTGCGCAATCGGACTGATCGGTGCAGCGGTGTTCGCGGTTACGGTAGAACGCAGATACGCCGGCTGACGACAGCCTCCAGGCGGTCTCATATCCCCATTACGTGATAGCCGCAGTCTACATGAAGGATCTCGCCGGTCACGCCTCGTGATAGATCGGATAGCAGAAAGAGGGCGGCGTCGGCTACTTCGGCTTGATTCGTGTTTCGCCGCAGCGGACTGTGCTCTTTCATATGGGCAAGGATCTTTGAAAACCCGCGGATTCCGGCCGACGCAAGGGTCTTCAGCGGTCCCGCGGAAATTGCATTGACGCGGATTCCCCTGGAGCCTAAATCCCACGCGAGGTATCGCACGCTCATATCGAGCGCGGCTTTTGCTACGCCCATTACGTTGTAATGAGGGATGACCCGCTCGCCGCCAATGTAAGTAAGGGTCAATATACTGCCGCCGCGCTCCTCCATTAATGGGGCGGCGTGCTTTGCGATCGCCGCCAGCGAGTAGGCGCTGACATCCTGGGCGACTCGATAACCCTCGCGCGAAGTGTCTACATAGTCTCCTTCGAGGTCTTCCCTGAGCGCGAATGCGATGCCATGGACTACGAAGTCAAGGCTGCCGAATTCTTCCCGCACGCGCTTAAACGCGCTCTCGATGTCTTCGTCCTTAGTCACATCGCAGCAGATCAAAGCGGGATCGGCCAGCTCGCGGGCCAGCTCGCGTGCGTTTTCTTCGAGCCGTTCTCCCTGATACGTGAGGGCGAGTCTTGCCCCGTGCTCGCTTGCTCGTTGAGCTATGGCCCACGCCAGACTTCTTTGATTGGCCACTCCAAATACAATCCCCTTCTTTCCTTGCAGCAGCATTTGTCTCCTCGAACTTTCTTCTTGGCGTGACGCCTATTGCGTCCTGGTGAAATACTACAGAGTGAGATTGCGGTCCTACTGGCGTTTATCCGGAGTAATTTTGAGTGTAGCTTCTTTGCCGTCGCGGCGGATTACGACTTCAACTTCCTGGCCCGGGCGCAATTCGCCAAGCGCGTAGGTGTAGTCATACACATTCTTGATCGCCATATTTCCAAGTTTGATTATTACATCCCCGGCTCGCAGGCCGCCCTTCTCGGCCGGCGAAGCTGGACGGACTCCATCCAGTTTTAAGCCATCGACCTGATCTGAATAGTTGGGTACGGTTCCGAGATAAACCCTGAAGCCGCGGCCGGCCGGCTGCGTCTGGTGTTGCACGCGCGAAAAAGCAATTCTCTCGGATTCGTTCGATAACTTAATTGTTATCTCCCGCACGAATTCGGCTACGTCTCGCACTCCGTCGTTGTTGATCTTGTCCGCCGTGTCGGAAGGCTTATGATAATCATCGTGAGATCCGGTAAAAAAGAAGAGTACCGGTATGTCACGGACGTAGAAGGATTGATGATCGCTGGGTCCGAATCCGTCATCCTGCAGTGTGAGTTTGAACGCGCGATCGCCGAGAGATCCATCAAGTTTTTCGAGTAGGGCCTTCCACTCAGGCGATGTGGCGGCGCCGCCCACTACAAGCTTGCGATCGCGAAGACGTCCGACCATATCCATATTTATCATCGCGACTATTGAAGCGAGAGGAACCGCCGGGTTCTTCGTGTAAGCTCCGGAACCCAGCAACCCTTCTTCTTCTCCCGAAAACGCAATGAAGATGACGCTTCGTTTTAAGGCGGATTTTTGCGCCGCAAGAACCCGAGCCAGCTCGAGCAGAGCGCTCGTGCCGGAAGCGTTGTCATCCGCGCCGTGATGTATCTGGCCCTCAGGGTTCTGCGCCAGCGATTCGGTTCCCCCCAATCCAAGGTGATCGTAGTGGGCTCCGATCACGACATACTGCTGCGCGAGTGCGGAATCGCTTCCTCTTATAATGCCTTCGACGTTGACGCTGGTTCTGTTCAGCCTTACCACATCGGTCTTGAAGTCAAGCGCTACTCGATCGAGCAGGAGCGGCAAGGGCGAAGTCTTGCTCCGTTTTTCGAGATCGGTCAGCGATACGCCCGCCGCGGTCAGAATCGCTCGAGCGCTATTGCGGCTTAATCCGGCGGCGGGAATGCCCGCATCGAGAAAGTTCAAATCGTGATGAAGCCTCGAGAGCGAATCGCGCTGGAAATCCTCTTCGTCGGCAACGAACAGAACGCCGCGAGCGCCTTTCTCACGAGCCTTGATCGTTTTGTTCTGTATCTCAAGTCCCGGCTCCGTGAATTCGGCGAAACGCCCGTGTGGGTTGTCGCCGTCCGGACTGCCGCGCATCACAATTACGATCTTGCCGGATACATCCATACCTGAGTAGTTGTCATATTGAAGCTGCGGCGCGCTGATGCCATAGCCCGCATATACCGCGGCTCCCTTTGCTCGCTCCGACGAAGAGAAAGCAAGCGGCATGAAATCAACGCCCGCCTTGAATGATCGCGGGCCTGTGGATCCGACAGCGCCGCTCTGATCCAATTGAAAGCTGTTGCCGTCGCCGAGCTTTACTTCCGCGACAAAGGTGAAGGACTGAAGATAATCGGGAACCAGCGGCTGCAAGCCGTATCGTTTGAACTCTCCGCTGATGTAGCGCGCGGCCTCGTTTGCGCTCGGCGTGCCTGCTCGACGGCCCTGCAATTTATCCGAAGCCAGATACGCGATGTGCCGCGCGATGTTTTGAGAAGATATCTGCTGATCGGATGGCGCGCCCGTGCCGGCGTTCAAGCGCCCGGGTTGAAAGACCGTCGTTACACTCAGGAGCGCGGCGAGGACCGTAAAAATGTACGTCTTAATCTTTATCATAAGAAGGCGAATGATATAGACCACGATAAATCAATGTCAATTAGCGGTATAGCCGCTCATTGAGCGCACGGGAAGAGCCGAGTATACGCGCACCGACTTTTTCGCGCGGAACTCTGTGTTTGTGCCGATTTCGTGTATACTAGCTGCCCTCCAAGGGTATCCAGAGTTGTTCAGAACCAGCACCAGTGGAACGCGGGCGCAATGCTCGTGTCGAGGGAGCTGTATCAAGAAGAGAAAGTGACCGAGAGCAATATGAAGCGACGTCTTTATATTGGTGCGATACTCGTGGGTTCGTTCTTCGCGCCATTCACTTACAACCTGCAACACGGAAGCGCGGCCGCGCAGGGAAAATCGAGCAAACAGGCGCCGCGATTCGAAGTCGATCCGCTATGGCCTAAACCGCTCCCCAATCACTGGGTGCTCGGTTCGGTGACTGGGGTCGCCGTCGATGCTCAGGACCATATCTGGATCACGCATCGAGGCGCGGATTCACTGGCCAACAACGAGAAGGGTTCCATTCTGAACCCGCCGACCGGATGCTGCGTTCCCGCGCCGCAGGTGCTCGAGTTCGATCAGGCCGGCAATCTCTTAAGTCATTGGGGCGGGCCTGGGCAGGGCTTTGAATGGCCGCAGTCCACGGGCGGCATTGCGGTCGACCCAAAAGGAAACGTCTGGATTGCAGCCGCGGGTATTGTAGCGCCAGCCCAGGGGGCACAGGCGGCGGCGGAGCGGCCCGGCACAGCGCCTGCGTCTCCACGTCCTCAAGATGCACACGTCCTGAAATTCTCGCGCAGCGGTCAATTTCTGTTGCAGATTGGACACGCTGGAAAGGTCGAAGGCAGCGCCAGCAAGACTGGATTCAATCGGCCGGCCGCTCTCTCGGTTGATCCGTCAGCCGACGAAGTTTATATTGCGGACGGCTTCGGCAATCATCGGGTTGTTGTATTCGACGCCGAGACTGGAAGCTACAAGCGGCATTGGGGTGCTTACGGAGAGAAACCGGATGACCGGGGCGTCGGTATATATAGTCCGGATGCCGCTCCGTCGAAACAGTTTCGAACGGTTACATGCGCCGCGGTTTCTAAAGACGGTTTTGTGTATGTGTGTGATCGCGATAGCGACCGCATCCAGGTATTCCAGAAGGACGGGAAATTTATAAAGGAAGCATTCCTTTCCAAGGGCACGCTTGGAGACGGTTCGACATGGGACATTGCCTTTTCGGCTGATCCGCGACAGAGGTTTCTTTATGTCGCTGACGGACACGACAAAAAGGTGTGGATACTTCAGCGCGATACTCTAGAAGTTGTATCGAGTTTCGGTGACGGCGGCCGCCTACCGGGCCAGTTTTACGGCGTCGGCAGCATTGCAGTCGATTCAAAAGGAAATATCTACACCGGCGAGACCTACGAAGGAAAGCGCGTTCAGAAGTTTGTCTATAAAGGTATGGGCTCGTCACGTTGAGGCCTGAGTATGTCTTTTGATCCGTTACGAGGACCTATGAAGAGAAGCCGCAATTTCTATATTACAGTCGTGTCCATACTGATGCTGATTCTGCTCGGCATCGGCCAGAACATTCTCGATAAGAGGAGTATTGTGCAGGGCAAGAATGTCGTGATGGCGCCGAGATTCGAAGTCGACCCGCACTGGCCTAAGCCGCTGCCGAACCACTGGTACATCGGGATGACTATCGGCGTGGCTTGCGATGCTCAAGACCATGTCTGGATAGTTCATCGGCCCGACACCGTTTCCCCGAACGAAGCCGCCGCGGATCAGAAGACCGGTTCGTGCTGCTCAAAAGCGCCGCCGGTTCTCGAGTTCGATCAAGCGGGCAACCTGATCGGCCACTGGGGCGGTCCGGGACAAGGCTACGAGTGGCCCGAATCGAATCACGGCATCACGATCGACTACAAAGGCAACGTGTGGATCGGCGGAAACGGCGCGAACGATGCCCAGGTGCTGAAGTTCACGCAGGACGGCAAGTTCATCGCTCAGTTCGGCCACGCCGGCAAGACGGGAGGCAGCAATAACACGGAGAACTTCGGTCGCGTCGCCAAGATTTTTGTCGACCCGAAAGCAAATGAGGCATACATCTCGGACGGCTATCTGAACAAGCGGGTGGCTGTGATTGACGCCGATACCGGCAAGTTCAAACGGTATTGGGGCGCTTACGGCAACAAGCCTGACGATACCAATCTCGGACGCTACAATCCTGATGCGCCGCCCGCCAAGCAATTTCGAAATCCGGTGCACTGCGCCGAGCTCTCGGTCGACGGTTTCTTGTATGTCTGTGATCGAACCAATGACAGAATTCAAGTATTCCACCCGGACGGCGTCTTTGTGAAAGAACAGTTCATCGCGAGAAGATCGCTGGCTGATGGATCGGTCTGGGACATTGCGTTCTCGAAGGATCCGCAGCAGAAATACATTTACCTTGCGGATGGACGCAACGAGAAGGTGTACATAATTCTCCGCGACACGCTGGAGGTATTGACCAGCTTCGGAGACGGCGGACGCCAGCCGGGCCAGTTTTACGGCGTTCACAGCATCGCCACCGATTCAAAGGGCAACATCTACACCGCGGAAACATACGAGGGGCGGCGGCTCCAGAAATTTATCTACAAAGGCATGGGGCCGGTCACAAAACAGGATCAGGGTACTGTTTGGCCGGGATCACGCTAGTGGGATCACGCTAGAATGAAGAATCCAGGCTGCTCGAACTTGGAGCGGCCAAAACATAGTCAAGAAGTTCCTTCGCGGAACTCGGAAGAAGGAGGCGCTTATGATTCGGAACTCAACTACACGCCGGACATTTATGGGATCGATTGCAACCGCGCTGGGAGTCGCCGGGTTGCGCCCGTCATTCAATGTGTTCGCTCAATCCAGAGAAGGGCGGCAGGTAGAGCCGGGGGTCGAACACCCCGAAGAAGAGTATGACAACATGGCGAAGCTCGCCAATAACGAGAATTGCTGGGGCCCTTCGGATACGGTTTTGAAGGCGATGAACGACGGATTCAAGTATTCGAATCGATATCGCTATCCGGACGGCGGAATCGTAGAAGCCATCGCGAAACATCACGGCGTCAAACCGGAGAACATCATTCTCGGAGCGGGATCGGGTGAAATACTGAAGATTGTCGGCGAGGCATTCCTGATCGACCACAAGAAATGCGTGGGAGTCGATCCGTCTTATGACTCTGTATATCGCTACGTAACCAACAGCAAAGCTGACGCCATCAAGGTGCCTTTGCTGAAGGACTACAGAATGGACGTGCCGGGAATCATCCGCGCGACCAAGATGAACTATCGCGATGTTGGATTCGTCTACATCTGCAATCCGAACAATCCGACGGGAAATATCATTCCGAAGCAGGAGATAAAATTCCTGCTGGACATGATTCCCGGCGATGTCCCGGTGTTGATCGACGAGGCGTATCATCACTTCGTTTCGAGCCCGGATTACGCGACCTCGGTTCCGTATATTATTGAGGGCCGCCCGGTGATCATCACTCGCACGTTTTCGAAGATCGCGGCGCTTGCGGGAATGAGGCTCGGATATGGAATTGCGCCGAAGGAGTTGATCGAGAGGATGCGTCCGTTCAACAGCGGAGGCTTGAATGCCGTAGTGAAGTACGGCGGAGTCGCGGCGTTGAAGGACACGGCCTATGAGAAGAAGATCAAACAGATGACGATCGAGCTTCGTGAGAAGACGATCAAAGGCCTGCGGGCGTTCGGATATGAAGTGATCCCTTCCGAGTGCAATTTCTTCATGGTAAATGTTGGCCGTGACGTTAATCAGGTAGCGGACGATTTCAAGAAACGCCAGGTGCTGGTCGGACGAAAGTTCCCCCCGATGAACGACTGGCTGCGTGTGTCGGTTGGAACCGAGCCCGAGATGACGAAATTCATGGCCGCCTTCAAGGAGATGTTCCCGGCCGGAGGAATTAAACACGCGAAGAAGGAAGCCGCGGCGTCTTAGGCTCGCTGAAGGTTAAATAATTACTTGAGGCTTCGGGGATAGCGGCGGGACTTTCGGAGAATAGCTATTGGCGGGAATACGTTCTCTTCAATGAGCGCAAGGCGCAAACTCACGCGGTGAGGAAGGTTGATCTCGAGAACGTTAACAGTCGCCCGGCCGACTGGAGTCCGCCCGTCGAGAATCGCGCCATTCCATCGAAAATGGCGATTCCAAGAATCCTCGCGAGGGTGAAAAAGCCTGACTATACAACCTGTTAGCGGATCTCGGCCCGCGATGTTCGGACCTTTATTGTTGTTGCATGAGAAACAGGCGAGCGCGAGGTTTCGCTGCTATAGTCTGGCCCCGATGCTTTCTGGCAAGGATATGATCAATCTCAAAAGGGATCTCATCGTAATCGCTTGGCATCTGGCAATATTCGCAGATCCGATGAGAGCGTTGCCAGACAAGATGTATTAGCCGGATGTTCATACCGGCGATTTTGGCGGATTGCGGACGCTCTTGAGAGCCTTGCGGGCTTTTGACTTGATAATCGATAGCACATGACCAACACGTTCATAGTTATCCCGTTCAATGTTCTCTTCGAGCGTGAGCGTATCTTCGCGGGCTTTCGCAGCCAAATCGCGCATACGATCGATGTCGGATTGCGGAAAGCCAAGAGTAAGAATGTACCGAGCCACGCCGGTAGAGAGTTCCGGGCCGACTGGATCGAAAAGCCGGCCCCAAAGAGCAGCTTCACTGCTGGTGATCGAAGTTCTGATTCGCGCGGCCTGTTTTGATGAAGCGGATCTCACTCTTTGCATAGCATCTCGATTGTACTAGCGCCAACTAAGAGACGAAAGGGCAGACTGTGAGCAAAGCTCCTGGCAAGGCTGAAAGCATACTATCTGAGATCTTCTATTCATATCCACAGCAGGCAACCAGGCGGCACACACAGAAACATGGAGGTTTAGCGATGTTACGAGCGCTTTGTCGATCCGTAGTAAAAATGTTGTGTCCAGTTATAGGTCTTGCGTTGATGGCGAATGGAATCGGTGCCCAATCCCAAAATGGGAACCGCGGGACACACGTCAGGAGAACCTCGGTGACGGCGCGGTCGACAAGGTCCGGTTCTGTCGCCCCCTCCACTCGGAATGGCGAATGGCCCTGCTATACAGCTGATCTCAGAGGCTCGCGATATTCGCCGCTTGATCAAATAAACGCCGAAAATTTCAATAAGCTCGAAGTCGCCTGGCGCTTCAAGACCGACAATCTAGGCACGCGGCCCGAATTCAAGCTCGAAGGCACGCCGCTGATGGTCAAAGGCATGATCTACGCCACCGGCGGAACCCGACGATCTGTGTTCGCTCTAAAAGCCGACACCGGCGAGCTCGTCTGGACTCACGCCGAGTTCGAAGGCGAGCGAGCCATCAATGCGCCTCGACAGTTATCGGGACGCGGCCTCTCATATTGGACCGATGGTGTTGAAGAACGAATCTTGTATGTGACCACCGGCTATCGACTGATCGCTCTGGACGCTAAGACCGGAACTCGAATAACTACATTCGGCAAAAGCGGCGCCATCGATCTCAAGGTGGGCGTGGTCCATGGAACCGGCCAGCAGATCGACCTGGAAAAAGGAGACGCGGGGCTTCATTCCACACCAGTCGTCGTCAAAGACGTCGTTATCGTCGGCATGGCGATGAAGGAAGGGATGACCGTAGTCACCCACGACAACGCGAAAGGCCAGGTCCGTGCATTCGATGTGCGAACGGGCAGGATGATCTGGGCGTTCAACACGATCCCGCGGCCAGGCGAATTCGGAAACGATACCTGGCTGAACAACTCGTGGGCTGCCAATGGCAATACGGGAGTGTGGACCCAGATCAGCGTCGATGAAGAACTGGGGCTGGTCTACTTGCCGGTCGAATCGCCGACCTCGGATTTCTATGGCGGACACCGCCCCGGCGCCAATCTATTCGGTGAGAGCCTGGTCTGCGTCGACCTCAGGACCGGTCAGAGAAAATGGCACTATCAGGTAGTTCATCATCCGATTTGGGACTACGATCTTTCATCGGCCCCGATCCTCGCGGATATCAATGTCAATGGCAAAGCGATCAAAGCTGTAGCGCTTCCAAGCAAGGAGGCCTTCTTATATGTCTTTGATCGGGTTACGGGCGAGCCGGTGTGGCCTATCGAAGAGAAGCCCGTCCCGAAGGGGAATGTGCCGGGAGAGTGGTATTCGCCGACTCAGCCCTTTCCA
>Ga0209687_1000047_pt1 | contig 53953 bp, 57 predicted proteins | sample GraSoiAngelo_136_FD_185893 | JGI IMG/M metagenome (GOLD analysis project Ga0209687, IMG submission 185893) | Grasslands soil microbial communities from the Angelo Coastal Reserve, California, USA - 14_0929_09_20cm (SPAdes) (version 2) | ecosystem: Environmental > Terrestrial > Soil > Grasslands ...
GTGGACGAGCAGAATGGTCCTTAAGGAGTTCTCTAATACTCTCGAAAAGGTTTGACCTTCCAACAGACGCCGTGCCTACGTTGTCGCCGAAGGTTATCTGTGCTTCCGTGATGATGTCATAACTACTTCGGAAACCCCTATCGGAAATCAGCGCATCGCGAACGGATGGAGGAAAATGTTCTAATGCGTTCAGAACGATAAAAGTACGTTCATTCGCCCTTTCAGACATGCTGTCAACTCCTCGCCAAATCGCTGTCAGCCACCTGTGCGATTAATTCCTTCGTTTTATCGATGATCCACTTGAAGAGGTCCGGACTCTCCTCCCCGAGTCTTGTCAACACGCGTTCATCAAGCCACATAAAATATCTCTGTCGGACCTCTGATGTGAGCCCCGGAGGTGCCCCTAACAACGAGAATATTTCATTCCCATACCAGAACAGCGCTGTGCCCTTGATAGGTTCGTCGTGCAGGCTGTGAGTCCAACCTCGTGGGTCCAACAGCGCGAGCAGCCAGTCTGATTTCGCTCGACTTGTTGCATCGTCATTTTCTGGACGCCACTGGCTTTTCAGCGCATCCGAAAACGTTTGCATAACTCCAGCAAGCCAAGAGGCTTCTTCCGGAAGCTGCAGGAAATGGCTCATTCGTAGCGCCAAGAGATTTTCACGAATGGCTCTTAGTTCAGCGGTCTCGACAACTTGGCTATTAGCTGTGGTCGCCGAAGATAGGTAGTGCTCGATCTCAACTGTGGTTACAGGGATGAATATATAGCCAGCGCGGCGGAGCTTCGTCTGACAATCAAGCATTTGATCCAGCGTAATCGTGCCTTTCGAGTAGATTTGATGGAGTACATCCAGAGTAGTAAGAATCGGGATCTGGCCAGGTTGGAAGTGTAAAAATCTGTTCAGAGACCGATCATCCACAATGATTACCTCGGCATCTTTTGCCAGGTCAAATAGGCTCCATCTGGGATGACTTCGTTGCCTAAGCCCCTCTTCTTCTTCGCTGTTTTGCATTTGTCCGAGTTTGACTTTTCCACTCTGTATGCTGGACGCCAGGAAGATTCGGACCTTTTCTATAACCGTTGTTGCCTGTTCCGAGAACTGTTCGTAACGAAGCAGCGCGTCAATCTCGTGCGTTGTGCTTTTGGAAACGTATGCTTCTAAGCCCGCCGGTCGAAGCTTCTCGAGCAATCCTAAATGTTGGAGATATGTGACAGCTATGTCATCCAGATAAAGCTTTGCGCCATCGGCGATATCTGGCTGCTCAGGCCATTCCCTTTCATGTAAGTGAAGATAGGAACGCGCGCGTTTTTCTTCCGCCGCTGTAAGCTGGCCCATTTGCATCAGCTTATTGACGACGCTGGAACAACTGCAAAGGTGGTGGTAATAAGCGGAAAGATCCGCCTCCTCGTCCATCAGAGAACCTACACGATGGACTGGCCATGGCCTGACTATTACTCTCTGAATGTCGTCGCCGGAATCATTATCGGAGGACTCGGCAATTAGTGAGGCCAAGTTCTCTCCGATTTCAGCCGCAAGATCTGTGTCTACACGGGCGATGCTCCTAAAATCCTTAAGAGCGCCAGTGGCCAAGAGATCCCGTATTCTGGAGGCGTCTCGTGTCTTGCTCGGCTGGTGAAACGCGATCCTCTGGCGCTCCTCAAAGAGCCACTCAAGCGTGGAGTGCGGAATCAACACGCAATCAAAAGAGCCAAGCGCTACTTCGAGGAGATCGAGGTACGCGAACGTGAGCAGGGCTGTAGGATCAACGGCAATAACTCGATAATCATAGGTCAATAATTGTCGCGACCCGCTGTAGGCGGGCACAAGAGCACTGTTTTCTGATGTCCGGTTCAGACGGGTTCGCAAAGGCCGGCAAGAGGAACAGCTTGATGAGCGAGCTATTCAGAATATCGGCTGCGCCAAAAATCGGCAGATTCCCCTCCCTCACTTCACGCCAGGTCTCGGCCTCACGTCGATTCCACTCCGGAGCTCGTTCAAGTAGCTCCTTGAGCGATCCCTTTTGCACTGGCCCCGTTTCATCTGAAAGATCGGCTGCCCGTTGTAGCCATAGCGAAACCTCTTCGGAGTCCTCCCAACCGGCGGTCGTCGCTATGCTGTAGGCCCAGACCAGAATGTTAGGATTGTTAGGTTCCATCGCTACAGCCCGTTGAACAAGGTCCTTGACGCGAGGTGAGGCTAATGAAATGCCTAGTTGCGCCGCCTTGATCATCTCGGCGGCATTCCTCTTCTCCCTGTTGGCCCACTCCTGTTCGAAAAAGGGCAACAGGGTTTCCCATTGTCCAGAGGCAATTGCCAGTTGAACGGCAAGAGCCCGCCGATTTGGATCATCAACATTCATTCGCAACTTGTTCAACTCGGCTTCAGATTCCGCTAACGATCCATTGCGATAGAGACACCAACTCCAAAATAGCTGGAGGTTATCGGATTGCTTGAGAAACTCCGGATATTTTCTTAGAAGTGTGTCGAGTTCGGCGTGGCGACTGGACGCACCTAATGCGCGTGCGAGCCGCTCGCAATCTTTGACCGCTTTCGTCCGCTCGAATAATAATCGAGCGAAATGGCCTAATTGAGACGGTTCACCCCTTTCGTCAAGTAGCTGGACCAGGCTAACAAGGGCGCCTATGTGGCCCTCTCTTTCAAACTCCTCCCTAAGGCGATGTATTGGATCAGCCTCGGCGGTTGCCGCGATCATCCTCCGAAGTTCGGCTTGCTCTGTACCTGCTAATCCTTGCTCCATTAGAATGCCCAAACGTTTTTCACCTTCCTCCGGCAACCCGGCCGAAATTAGCATATTGATCTCTATGAGGTTTATCGACCTCCTATCGAGATGGTCATATAGCTGGGCACGGTGCCTATCAATGTAGGCTGCGACTTCTTTCGGGCTCTTCTGGGTAAGCGCAAGCGAAAAGCGAGCTAGGGCTGCGTCGCGAGACTTGCCGCTTGAAAGGGCGGTCTGCCGGTCGATTTCGCGTTCAACCTCAACGAGATCCAGCTCGATGCCAAATTGGAGAGCCAAATGAAGCCGTCGGAGTGAGTGTCGCGGCTCGCGCATGCTCTTTTTTAGTTTTTCACGACCCTCACAGTGCAGTTCCGGGTCGCGGAGCTCTAGCCAGAGAGCGTAATCGTCGGCCGCATTTGCGACTTCTGCACAGGCGAGTTGACGCGTTGCAAGAGCGCTCTTTCGCATCAGCTCTTGAGCTTTCCGTCGGTGCGTTAGCGAAGTCGCATCTCCAGCGAGTGGAAACGAACCGGCTTCGAACGGCATTTGTTGAAGGACCACGGATCTGAGTTCCTCTGGAATTGCTTGAACCAGATTGGCCATTGCGCCAACGTGCAAGAGAACGGGACTTTGTTGAAAATCGTCCTCATGTAACGCATTTACATGATCGAGAGCTTTCTCCCACTGTCCCAAGTCGAAGAGATTCTTGATTAGGACGAATTTGCCATCGGCGTCCAGCTCTGAGAACTGAAGATGGGCTGTTAACAACCAATCAGCCGCTGCAGCTGCTCCTTTATAGTGAGTCACTATTGAGAATGCAGCGGACCTTGAACCCGGCGAGTCGATTTCCCAAGGCTTCATCAAAGCCTCTTCTGGGGTGCGCTTACTGGAAATAACAAATGCGTCTGCAAGGGTGATTGTTTGGTCGTCACAAAGTTGTTTGCATGACTCAACCATTCGTCGGATTTGCCGCTGTTGTCACCGATTGCAATGACGCGGGCGCACCAAGCAAGCGCGATCCCCTTAGTTGAGTCCGACCCTCCCGCGAACTCACCATTCAATATTTTCCCTGCCAACCTCGAGGCGTTCTCCCAGCGCGAAAATCCTATGAAGAAACGCGCACGCCGCAGAGTACACAAGTCTTTCTGAATCAAATTATCGATAATCGTTTGTGGGAATTCGGGAACCTGTCTTCCTATGGGTCGAGCATCGTTCTTGAGACGATCTACTAATCTACTAACGATTTCATAACCTTGGTTTGATATTTCCTCCCTCAAACGAGAATGTTGCTCCTGGGTCAATGAAGTCAGGGACCTGATACCGTCTCGGTTCTCCTCCAGAATCTCCATCACGCGACCAACCCTTGCGGTGTTGAGAGGTTGCGTTATGAAGTTACGAATATGCACGTAAATCTCGGACGAGCGATCCTTCGGTTTGCAAATGCTTATATGATCCGCATCGATGGGTATGGGACGGAGAGGCAACCCTGGGTCGCTACTGTCGGGTTTGACGAGCAACCCTAATGCGCGGAGCGATCGAGTCTCGGTGAGAATGAGATGTGCGATTCCGAGTGAGACGGCCCGTTCGCGGTACCAAAAATTAAGGTCTCTAAGATTGGGGTCATTTCTAACAAGGCACGCGGTTGCTGCGGAAGGTCGGACTATTATGCGGAGACGATCTGCCAGGATAGCTGCACCTGAACCAGCGTGAGGAGTTGCAAGGAAGGCTACGCGTCGAACTCGCTCCAGAAAACTCGCCGCCTCTTGGCGCCGATGCGAATCGCTGTCAGCGACTCGCAAGAGCTGTTTGATAACAAGACCGCCAAAGCTGTGAGGGCGACTAAGAGGTCGAAAGCAAAATGCGCTTTGGGATGAGTTCCGGCCCCTCGAGCACTGGTAGGCTGGTCGCGAATACGGGAAAATAGCAGAGAACTACAGCCAACTCGTAATTAACTATGAGCATAAGAGAGCCTTCGATACCGCAGAAGACTTTCATATATGCGAGATGGAGATGCGCCGGAAAAAAAGGGGCTTAAAGTCCCCCCGGGCTGGAAGCGGTCGTTAAGAGAATGGATGAATTCCGATTCCGTCTATCGGGTTTTGAATCAATACGGAACCAGTTACTGGCAGGCATTGCTTGTTCTTGGCGGAATGATCTTACTCTTCTCTTGGGTCTTCCTTTTCTCTGGATTCCAACCTAATAAGGAGTACTCCACCAGCTCAAATCGAGTAATCGAGTACGTTTTCACATAGGACTCCTCGCGTTGGGTCTCCCTCGGCGAATTCATCGCTGATTACTGCAAGGCGGGCGTGTACACGCTTTCGATTATCACATTCCAGCGAGAACGCTTTTATGAACCAGCAAACGATTCGTCACGCTTCTGGCTTTTCATTTCGGTCTTTGTCTTGACAGGCCAAGTGGCGATGGTTCTCCTAGCCGTGCGGAGACGTTTCAAGAGATGAATGGGAAACACGTTGGTCTAATTCACGCGTTCTCTTTACAAAGAGAGCTGAGAGAAAAGAGATCCTTGGTGATCACCTCAGAACGGGCCATACATGATCACTTCAATTCATGGGGCGACCGCATCGGGTAGCGACACGTGAGTCTGCTCACCATCCAGAGAGTCAAAATCGTCGCCACGTGGCGAAGACAATGATCGTACTTGTTAATCCGCCTTGAAATACAGGCTTAATCCTAAAGGGGCCCGCGAGGGAACAAGGGCCAGAGCCACTGTGGCGAAAATCGAGTGCATCGCCGTGATCACGCGACACGGTTGCCCACTCAGTGGTAGAGTTGGAAAGACTCACCGGTAGATTTTGTGCCATGCTTCGTGGCATTTGAAACAAATGTGAGAGGGTATGCCGACATAGCCTTGCGACTTGCTCTCTACCATGCAATATGACTTTCGCGTAGGAGTACCGGTGGGTCGTCCTTACCCAGTTACCCATGTCCAGACTTGCCAGTCTAAAGGCCGCGACATCGTTGAGCGACGTGGCGAAGCTGCTGGCTTTCAAGCCGAAGGCTGTCTCTTACATCTTGTACAAGCAACCGGCTGCGACGAAGTACAGGACCTTCCAGATTCCCAAACGGAATGGAGGGGAACGAACGATCAAGGCGCCTGATGAGGCGTTGAAGCTCCTACAGCGCAGGTTATCCGAACTCCTACAGGACTGCGTCGATGAAATCAACACGGTCAAGCAGCGCAAGGATCGGACCGCGCACGGCTTCAAGCGCAAACGGTCGATTATTACCAACGCCCGACAGCACCGCCACCGCCGGTGGGTCTTCAATGTCGACCTAGAAGATTTCTTCCCATCGATCAACTTCGGCAGGGTGCGTGGATTTTTCCTCAAGAACCGAGATTTCGAGCTGCACGAGGACGTTGCGACGGTGATCGCGCAGATCGCGTGTCACGAGAATGCGCTGCCACAAGGAAGCCCCTGCTCGCCGGTCATCTCCAATCTCGTCGCCCACTTGCTCGATATGCGCCTAGTGAGGCTCGCATCCGACGCCGGGTGCACGTATTCTCGGTACGCAGACGACCTCACGTTCTCGACCAACAAAAGGGAGTTCCCGGCGAACATCGCAGTGTCGTCAGGTAATGAGGGCGACGCCTCCCATTTGTGGTTGCCAGGCGAAGCACTGCGCAAGGTGATCAAGCGCACCGGCTTCCGCATCAACGCGAAGAAGACGCACCAAATGTACCGAGCCTCCCGGCAGAATGTAACGGGCCTCGTCGTCAACAAGAAGATCAACGTGCGATGGGAGTACCGGCATAACGTACGCGCGATGGTACATAGCCTGGTTAGAACGGGCGCATTTCAGATACTTGGCGTGACATCAAAGGACGGACACGCGGTCTTGGAGAAGCGACCTGGCGATCTGAACGAGCTCCACGGCATGCTGGGCTTTATCTATAGCATAGACGTCTACAACAAGACTCACCCATCGGACGCCTTCGCCGAGGGGATGTCAGCGAGCGAAAAGGTCTACCGAGAGTTTCTGATTTACAGCACTTTCTACGCCGCTGAGGCACCTATAGTTATCTGTGAGGGAGAAACCGACAACGTCTATCTGACGCACGCAATCAGGAGCCTCGCAGCGGAATTCCCGTCTCTGGCGGAGGTTAGGTCGGACGGAAAGATTCATTTGAGGGTTAGACTCTACAAATATCCACACTCGAGCACCGCGAGACTGCTAGGTCTCAATGACGGCGGCAGCGGGGTGCTGAGCAAATTCATCGCGGCCTACAAGAAGGAGACCAAGCACTTCACGGCGCCCGGGCTAACAGATGCGGTGGTTATCCTGTATGACAACGACGCCGGTGCTAAAGGCATCCGGCAGGCCATAAAGAATGTCTCCGGGGTAAAGGCCACCGGAGACGAGCCCTTCGTTCATGTCATTAAGAACCTGTATGCCGTGTCAACGCCAGTTGAAGCTCCGGCGACTCAGTCAAAGATTGAGGACTTTTTCGATGCCACGATCAAGGCGACGGTGATCGACGGCAAGATGTTTAACGAGGGCGACGGCTTCAATGCGGACCAGCACTACGGCAAGAAGGTCTTCGCGCAGCAGGTCGTCCGGTCGAAGGCTGATATAATCGACTTCACAGGTTTCCGTGCGCTCCTGACTAACCTGACCGAGGCCATCAACTCGCATAAGGCGTCCGTTGTTCCCCAACCGCCTGAACCCTGAACCGCTCCTGTATACGAATGGTGCTTGTGAAAGCCGATGCGCGTGTCCCACATCAACGGATCTAGAGTGGCGAACAGCTCAAGACAGCACTCAGGAAAACTGCGCTCCTGGTGGAGACTTTCAATCCTAATGCTTTGGGTCCTCAATTCGACGCGAGCATACGCTTGATATCCTCGGCAGCTCGCCCGTTAGTTCCCATCACTTCTTTGGTTCCATAGATCCAAAGGTCTCTCCCGTTTCCGACGAGGTTCTTCCGCGCTTGTTCAAGGAGTTTTGGGATTATGCGAAGAGCCGCGTGCATTTCAACGGCACGTGCAGCGGCTAATGGGAGCGTATCTTTCCACGTCTCGACTGCGCCCCGTATGCGTGTGGGCCCTCTCGCGCTGGTTGGTCGCTCTGATCCAGAAAGACAGTCATATAAAAAGCGGGTTGTTTGCCCACGGTCTGAGCACGCGGTGGTCGAAATCGAGCCCGTTCATCGCGGCGCGCAGCAAGTTCTCGATGCTGAGCGGCCATCGCAGGCGCGGAATAGTCCGGAACGCCGTCGATGAGCTTAGGCCGTTGAAACGCTCGCCATTCACCAAAGAGTTTCGTCAGCTCCGCAAACGAGGGTTTCTTCTGTTGAGCCACGGCAGTAAATGAGGAGACGACAAGAGCAAGTGCAACGATCGACTTCAGCCATGACTGACTTGACCAGATCTTGCATGATCCGCCTCACCGACTGGGTGATGCTCGCGTGCCTCTTAAGTTCCATAGAGTCTATCGTGATGCGTGTCCCCGCGATCCGCTTTCACGTTCCCTAAATAAGGCAATCTTCATGTCGTCTTTGGTTTCTTGGATTTCTTGGGGATCTTTCGTGGACCAGGTTTGCCCGGTTTGAATCTCTCGACTTCGCTCTGCAGTACAAATACTCGGTCACCGATTTCGAAGGATTTGAGCTTGCCCCGCTTGATCAGATCTCGAATGGCTTCGTGAGAGCATCCTCGAATCCGGGCGGCCTGCGCTTGACTGATCAAATCGGTTAAGTCTGGCTTCATGGTATATGATTTCCTTGAAGTCTCCAAGGAAACTATGTATCATCTCCAAACCGAAAACGCGCCACTAGTGACAACGCGGTGGGCGCTTCGTATAGCGGTAACAGGCGGGACTAACCTTGGCCGGTAACCGGCCGACTCCCGCTGCTATCTAAGTGAAAACGGAGGAAGTATGCCAGACGAGTCAGGGATTTCCAACGAACGCGACGAGGTAGCGAAGCTGGCCGAGTTCTTGAATGATAAAGCATGGCTCATTGTTTTAAAACCCCTGAAACATAAGCCAAGGCGTGCAGACATGGCCACGGTTGTATTCGACTGCCTGATTGAAATGTTGGTACTCGGTGAAGAAGGCCAAAAGGCCGCGCTGAAAGCACTGGAAGGAGCTATTCGCCTTCTTTATGCATACACGGAAGAGAGCGAGCTTGCATATGAGTATTATCGCCTCTGCCTGAAGACCGGCTTAGCGGATACGGAAGACGAGCCTGTTAGTCTGCTCTCAAACGCTATCGCTCGGTTGAGGAACAAGGAAGCGGAATGGAAACGTCAACTTAAAGGCCATAGTAAATCTCCCTCAGATGCTGATAGTTTCTCGAATGAAGTGTCCTGAAACTTCGGACTAGGAGATTTAGGCGATTGCCCGAAAGACCTTAGGGAGGGCGACAAGCAGCAATACAGTTTCAGCATCAACCCGATGGAGGCCGGTTCTAAGCGGAGAGAAATTGGAGTCAAGGGTCGGCCTGCCGTTGGCGACTTGCGCAGCCCTTGACTCCAATTTCTCGGAGCGGACAATCTGCCGACAGGGTTGATGCGGCTACAAGTGAATGATATCAATTCAAAAGCATGACATTCGCGATTGGTGCCGGTAGAGGTTGGGGTGGACATTGAATTTTGTTACGTTGTGGCCAGAGTTGGACGATGTCTACGGTCGCGCAATCGCACATAAGGCTGGACGAGAACAGAGTTGCCTGGATCGATGACACACGAGTGAAGGTCATCGAAATAGCCGTGGACAAGATCGCCCATGGCTGCAGCCCTGAGGAAATGCACTTTCAGTATCCCCATCTGTCGCTCGCGCAGATACACGCCGCGCTGACTTACTACTATGATCATCAAGACGAATTCGATGCGGAAATCGCGCGACAACTACAAGATGTAAAGAATCTCAGGGCAGCGTCTCAAGGAACGCCGTTGCACAATAGGTTGCGATCGCTCGGACTGATCAAGTGAGCATCAGATTCGGTATGGACGTTCAGGTTCCGCGAGCGATCACTCAGGGCCTACAGCTCAAGGGGGTTGACGTGCTTACAGCACAGGCAGAGGGAGCATCCGAGTAGCCTCGGTTTTGAAACGACCCACCCGCGCGTATCAAGTACTCGATTGCCTGAATGGATATGCTATCTATTTTTCGCGGCTTTGCCCGCCGCTCCTTTTTAGCGTGAAGGACGCGGCAGCTTTGGAGGTCTGTGGCCGCGACGTACCGATCCTGAGACTTCGATATACTCCAGCTCAGACATACTGTCGGCGCTGCGCAATAATAATCCGCCGCGGCTCATGTCACCGCGGCCGACAAAATCAACGGGGAAGCGCAAGCGTGTTCCAAATGCTTTCAACAGGATGTCGAGATATTTGGGTGTTGCGATGCTGCCGAGCATGATTACTTCGCTTTCGGGTGGAATCAAGTCCGCAATTTGGCGCGCGTCTCTTTCGATCGGCGCCCGATATCGGAGATTGCTTTCGTGAATGTCGACGGTCGCATACTCTTTGAGCTGTTCGAGACCAATCACGTGTTCCGGCAGGAGCAGTCCCGAACAAGGAGTTATTATAAGTACATCAGGCGCGCCCTCCGGGGGATTGGCAAAGGTCTTTGCATATGTGAGCTTTCCTCTGAAATACAGACCGCTCATAAAGGTAAACACGCTGCCGAGCGAGGCGCATCCCGATCTCAGGCTTCTTGCCAGCGGGAACCCAGCAGAGTCCGACATCAGCATTTGAGCCCGCCGGCCTCCGCAATTCGCGGGAGAGAGAATGAAAATGCGATGCGCCATTAGTTAGATCGTTAGGCGCCTCGAATACCTCATGAGGCCTTCGCAGCTTTTCGCTTGGATCGCGGGCGCCGGGGAACTCGCTCAGGATCGCCGGTAGACGCCTTCGCAACATTGCCGCCTTCATCTTTGGCGATCTCGGCGAGTGTGCGGCGCGTCAATACCGAAAATGGTTTCGAGTTTGTAACGTCTTTGCCGGTAGCGCTGCGATCGCGATGCTTGATCAACAACCAGTTTCGAGCGCGTATTCGTACAAGCACCCACGAACCCTTCAGCTTGTTCCCATTCAACTTGAACTTGAATTCGCCGCGTCGGATTGATTCGCCCGGCTCGCGGTCTTCCTCCTCGTATGTTCCGTAGTCCCAGACCATTACTGTGCCGCCGCCGTATTCGCCCTCGGGAATGATGCCCTCAAAGTTAGCATATTCGAGCGGGTGATCTTCTGTTGCCATCGCCAACCGCTTCACCGAAGAATCGAGAGAAGGCCCCTTTGGAACAGCCCACGATTTCAAGACTCCATCCACCTCGAATCTCAAGTCATAGTGCAGATGGCTGGCGCGATGCTTTTGGACTACAAAGAGCCGTCCGCTCTTCGACGAGAGCTTTTTAGGTTTAGGCTCTCGCGTTAATTCAAAATGTCTCCTGCGATTATATTCTTCGAGCGCTCTCATTTCCTGCACCGCTCACATAAGAACTGTACTTATACAAATCAGTTGGAGCAAAGAATGTGCCTTGGCCACTCGCAGCCCATTATTTTTGACGCTGAGACGAATGCGGACAGCCGCTGGTGCTCTTAAACGCGCATGGCTCGTGAGGGATCTCTCCAGCGGGCAGGCCTGCCTTATTCTGGCGCCTTCCTTGCACTTTCTTGCGTGTTCGAAATGCAGTAAGAGCAAGGAGGGAATGATGGCGAGCAAGCTTAATGGTCTGAGAGTCGCAATCTTAGCCGACAACGGCTTCGAACAAGTGGAAATGACTGAGCCAAGAAAAGCGCTTCAGGAAGCAGGCGCGCAAGTTCAGTTGGTTTCGCCGGAAGAAAAGAGTGTGAAGGGCTGGAATCATACCGACTGGGGAGACGAGTTTCTCGTCGAGGTGTCGCTTAAACACGCAAATGCGGATGAATATGATGCACTGATGTTGCCTGGCGGCGTTATGAATCCGGATCGGCTGCGCTGGAATCCGGACGCGATCCGGTTCGTGAAGGAATTCGTAACACGCCGCAAGCCTATTGCTGCGATCTGTCATGGTCCGTGGACTCTCATAGAAGTTGGGGCGGTCGCTGGACACCGCGTGACCTCATGGCCTTCGTTAAAAACGGACCTGATCAACGCCGGCGCTCACTGGGTTGATGAAGAAGCCGTGAGGGACGATCTGATCCTGACGAGCCGCAAGCCTGATGACCTTCCTGTCTTCAATGAAAGGATGCTCGACTTATTCGCCGAGCACATCCCGGCCGCCAAAGGAATCGTGGGCTCGTACTAGCGAACTCAGGCTCCGAGGCGGTGAGGTATAGAGAGCGCGATGTTCTCGGAGCCCCTGAACGGAGCGCAGAGAATGGAGCGCAGAGGATGCGCTGAGAGTCGCCGCAAGAGTTGGAACCAAAGATTTGGAACAACGATGGCCGCTCCTATCCGTTCGCCTTTTCATAGACTCGAAAAATTGCCCGGCTCGCGGCGCGCCGCGATGCCGGTCGAGATTTCTCCACAACTTGCTACTCTCGTGGACCGGCCTCCGTCAGGGGATGACTGGCTGCACGAACTCAAACTCGATGGATACCGAATGCTCTGTCATCTCTCGAATAGGAAAGCGCGCTTCCGGAGCCGCAATCGCAAGGATTGGACTTCCAAATTTCCGGAAATCGCGAGCGCTATACAAACGATTAAGGCCGAGAAAGCGATTGTGGACGGCGAGGTCGTAATGATGGACGCTTCCGGACGAAGCAGCTTTCAGAAGCTCCAACAGTCGATGGGAAAGCGTGAAAGCGGATTTGTCCTCATCGTCTTTGATTTGATTTATCTCGATGGATTCGACCTTACGCGAGTTTCGCTGAAGGAGAGAAAACGACTGCTGAAACAGTTGATCGACAGCGGAGATCGTACACGGGTGCTCCGCTACAGCGATCACCAGGAGGGAAACGGCGCGTTGTTCTTTAAGCATGCGTGCAAAGAGGGTCTGGAGGGTATCATTTCCAAGCGAGCCGACTCCCCTTATGAATTCGTCCGCAATATGAACTGGCAGAAAATAAAGTGCAGTAAGCGGCAGGAATTTGTCGTTGCCGGTTACACGCCCTCTTCAAAAGGCCTTGCAGGCTTTGGCTCTCTGATTCTCGGCGTCTACGACGGCGACGAGCTTGTTTATGCGGGCCGAGTGGGAACGGGGTTCAGCCTGCAAGAGAGAGTCGAGATCGGAAAGGCTCTCGATAAGATTTCCCGTCCGACGATGCCCTTTGCCGCGCGACCCAGGATTCCAGGCATCACGTCCGCGAGATGGGCTCAACCGAGCCTCATTGCCGAGGTGGCTTTCACCGAATGGACTTCAGCAGGATCAATACGGCACCCATCCTTTCAAGGTCTTCGTCGCGATAAGAAACCGAAAGAAGTCCGGCGCGAGATCCCGAGAAATTAGAATACACGGCCATAGTCGCGGCATTGATTTTGCGAACAGGCATTACGTGAGTGTTCGCAAGCCGCGCTGCACCATTGCAGGACAGGTAATGTGAAAGGCGTCCACTAGAAATCGAAAGAGATCTGATCAAGTTGCGAACACAGGAACCATCGTGAGTATGAGGAGAATGAAATGCCAGTAGGAGACAAAGACAAATATACCGACAAGCAAAAGCGAAAGGCCGATCACATAGCCGAAGGCTACGAGGATCGCGGCGTTTCGGAGAAAGAGTCAGAACGGCGGGCGTGGGCTACGGTGAATAAGGAGTCAGGCGGAGGAAAGAAGAGTGGATCGGGCCGGGGCAAAAAAGAGAGCCACGAGTCGTCCCGAAAGGGCGGACACAAGGGCGGTAAGAAATAAATCAAACCTCTTAGTCGAAGCTCCAAAGAGCCAGGTTTGATACGTCCTTGATCAGTATCTGATTTCCTGCGACGGCCGGGTGCGCCCAAGTCGCATTTTCAGCCACGCTGTAGCGCTTGACCGGTTCGAGCCCGCTTGCGCTCTTACGCGAAACGATCAAGTCCGCGTCGGTCGTCAGCGCCAGGATGAGATCGCCCGCGGCGATAATTGCGGCGTTGTCGCCGTCGCGGCCCTCACTCGTCCACAAAGTTTTACCTGTGCGCGCATCCAAACAAAAGAACTGTCCCTTCTTCTTGTGTGAAAGCCCGACCAGCAAATGTCCGCTTACAACGGGCGAGCTCATGTACATCGATACCTGATCATTCTTCCACACCTGTTCTGTTTGCCAGCTTGCGCCGCTCTTCACTATGCGGATCGCCGTCGTTTCCTTGTCGACTCCGGACAAGATAATCATCTGCTTGAATACAACCGGCGTTATTATGTTCTGGACGTACTCAGTTGAAAACGGTATGCGCCAGAGCAGCCGGCCCGTGGACAGCGCGACTCCTATTATGTTCTGCTGCGTCTGAGTGACTACCTGCCGCACTCCCGCGGCTTCAACGAGGATGGGAGAAGCGTAGCCGGGACCGTCGCCGTTCCAGGTCCATTTCAATCTACCGCTCTCGGCATCGAAAGCCATCAACGCGCCGCCATCCTGCCCTCCAACGTGCGCAATAACGAGCCCGCCTTCGACGATCGGCGACATTGCGACTCCGTATAATGGCGAAGTGCTCTTGAACTGTTTCGAGAATTCTTTTCTCCAGACGACCTTGCCGGTTGACGCGTCGTAGCAGGATAAGACACCGCTGATGCCGAGCGTATAGAGCTTGTTTCCGGCCACAACCGGAGTTGATTTAGGCCCTTTGCCGTGACCAGTCGCCGCTGGGTTCATCGTATAGGAAACGGGATAGCTGTCACGCCAGAGAACGCGTCCGCTCTCTAGATCGAGACACGCGGCAACCTCTTGTTCGTCCTGGCGAGAGAACTGAAAAACGCGCTTACCCGAAACGACCGGCGATGCATGGCCGATCCCTACGGGGACTCTCCATCTCAGCTTGAGTTTGTCCGGCCATGCGGAAGGCGGTCTAAAAGAACCGGTGACTCCATCACGGGCCGGACCGCGCCACTGGGACCAATCCTGACCTCCGGCAATGGCCGCGGTCATCATTACGGACAACACTGTATAAATGAAGAGGTGTCTAACAGGACGCATAATATCGCTCCGTCAAGATCGACAGCAGACGTTATTTTGATTTTATCGAGCGCAGCGGGAGCATCATTCTCAGCAACAGGAGCAGCAGGCACCCAACCGCCGCGCCGAACAGCGACTCGACGCCGATTCCAAATGTAAGATGACCCAGTATGTGCTTTATGTGATGGGGATCATCGCCCGGCACCGAAAACTCCGGAGCAGTGAATATATTCTCTCGGCCTATGGCGACCGAAAAGACTATTGCCAGGATTACGAGCAACTGCGACCAGACGACGAGCAAAATTACTGCGGTTACGACGTTGGAAAAGCTTCCGAAGCGCCGAAAGTGAATCAGGAGCACCGCAAGCACGATGGCAACAGCGCTCGCGACCGTTACGCTGAATGCACTGATTATCTTGTGTGAAGCGCCGGCCGCGTCCAGCACAAGGCGCAGAGCCCATACGGCGGCAATAAAGCCAAATAATGGCAAGAGCAGTCGAAAGTGCTCTTTTAATCGGTGCCCGCCTATATCCATCTATTCCTCATGTGATTCCTCACGCGGCAGAAAAAGAAGGCTGTCAACTTATCCCCGCACTCTTTAGCCTGCCTGTGCCTTCTCCCGCCTCCGCGGCTCTCACGATTAGGAGCGTCATATCGTCGGACGGCTCGTCGCCCGCCCATTCGCGTACTGCATCAAGCACTCGCTCTTGAATCTCGACGAGCGCGAGATCACAGTTCCGCTCCACTACGGTCTGAAGCCTATCGTCGCCGAATTCCTGACCGCTCGCGGATTCCGCCTCGGTGATGCCGTCGGAGTATAACACCACGAGGTCTTTGGGCTGTAGCACCAGCTCGCCTGCCTGAAATACGGTGTCTTGAAACATTCCCAAGGGAAAGCCGCCGTTTTCAAGACGCTGTCCGCTGCACGAACCAACCAGCACAGGCGTGTGATGACCCGCATTCACATACGTCAACCTTCTGCTTCGCGCGTCCCATTCGGCATAGAAGAAGGTCGCAAACCTGGAGTCATCCGTGACCTGATGAAAATGACGGTTGAGGCTCGAACACACCTCCAGCGGCGACTGCGAAGTGCTGATCAAGGTTCGCAGCACCGCCTGGAGATTCGCCATAAGGATGGCCGCGGAGATCCCTTTACCGCTTATGTCGCCGATCGCAAAAATCAGCCGCCCATCGGGGAGTTGGATAACATCGTAGTAGTCGCCGCTGATTCCGCGAGCGGGGATGCATATCGCGGCGAACTCGAGCCCGCCGCCGCCGGGCAGGGTTCGAGGGAATAGAGCGCGCTGAACCTCGAGCGCGAAACTCAACTCCGCTTCCTTGCGAGCCAGTTGGCCGCGACTCGCCTGTAGCTCCAGCCGCAGTCGATACAGCGCCGCGATCAACACGATCACTCCGGTTGCGCCGCTGAATGTCAGCCCCCACGTGACCAGAACCGACTGCTGAAGCAGATTGCGTCCGAGAAAGAGCAGGATGCCCGCTCCGAGAAGCAGCCCCGTCAAATACAACTTATCGCGAGTTATAAAAGTCGATTGCATTCGGGAACACAAACGAGGTCAGCCGGATTGCGTTACTTCCTGGCAATTATCCAGAGGTGCCATCCAAACAGGCTTGCCAGGTTCTTCTCGATGAGTCGAGGCATTATACGCCCGGCGAGCGGAATCCATCTCTTGTTTAGGAAGTGTACTTTGGTTCGGACGCTGCCGAAACGAGAAAAGAGATCGAGAGCCTCGCGCTTTGTTATCGCCCTCGCAAGCGGATTTCCCGCTCCGTCGGTGTTCTGGTTGAGAAATTCCGCGCGGCTCAACATCCGCTCAGAGTCGCCGAGATACTGTTCTCGGAGCTGGGTCAATCTCACTTCGTCTTCGCCGGTCAGCGCTTTAACCAATCTCGGCCCCCAACTGAATTTCAGCAGCCTTACGCCAATCCGCCTGAGCGTCATTATATTGATGTAGTAGTTGTAGGAGTGTCGATGATAGAGCATGACCATCGCAATGCCTTCCGGCCTCAGGACACGGTGGACTTCATTGATCGCCTTCTCGAGATCGGGCGTATGATGCAGCACTCCATGGGAGTAGACCAGATCAAAGGATGACTCGGGAAACGGCAGGTTCTCGGCGTCCGCCACTCGCAGGTCACCTGTGAGACCTTCAAGATCGAAGCGGCGGCTCGCGAGCGCGATCGAGCCTTCCGTGAGATCGATTCCCGTGTAGTTCGCGCCAGCCCTTGCGAATCTGACCGCGTCGGTCGCCAATCCACAGCCTATTTCGAGCACATCGCGGTCCCTCCATCGCTCGAATCCTACCACTTCCGGTATGTGCCATTCCGTTTCGTAGCGATGACGTTCAAGCTCTTCAAAGAAACCACGGGTGCCGATTTCACTCCGAGCAAACTTCGCCCCGCATGGGTTTGCCTGCCAGAAATCATGCACGCGAGTCTTTAGATCTTCGGCCAAGTCGTCCTCCGGAACTGCCCCCGGAACTGCCCATTGTACGGGCCGCCCCGAGCACGAGCAATGCAGTGTCGTTCGGGCGTAACTTTTTAGGTGCGGCGTCAGTTATCATACATGAAAGCCACGAAGAGCTTGGGAGAGAACGGTATTGCGAGTAACTGCCACCGAAACTGATTCGACTGAAAGACTGCTCATTGAAGCAGCGCAGAAGGATCCAAGCCGGTTCGGTGATCTTTACGACGACTACTTTGATCGCGTCTACGCGTACATCGCGGCTCGCGTGCGCAATCGCGCTGAAGCGGAAGACCTTACTTCGGAGGTTTTTCAACAAGCGCTAGCCGGTTTGCAGAGGTTTGAATGGCGCGGGGCGCCTTTCGGCGCATGGCTGTTCAGAATCGCAGCGAACGCGATGATAGATAGATCAAAGCGCGCCGCCCGGGAGCAGGAAAAAGCCGCCGCAAATCCGGCGTTTGAAGTATTCGCGCCTCACTTCGATGAGGAAATAGACCGTAAGGCCCGATTGTCGCGGTTAGTGCAGAGCCTGCCGGTTGATCAGGAACGAGTGATCACTATGCGTTTCGCTGAAGATAAAAGCATTCGCGAGATAGCGCGCGAACTGGGGCGAAGCGAAGGCGCAATAAAGCAACTCCAATTCCGCGGCCTGCGAACTCTGCGGTCGCGGCTGGATGGACGCGATGACTAAGTCGAGAAGCATCTCAAATCTGTTGGACCATTGGGTAGAGGCTATCATGTCAAACCCGGAAGCGCCGATTCCACCGCTCGATCCTCGCGTGGAGAGAATTCTTGCTATAGCAGCGGATTTGCGCGGGATGCCGAGCCAGGAATTCAAAGGGCGACTGAAGGCGGACATCCTCTCGCGGACGAATCGTCACGGGCAGCCCCTCTTTACGGTTGATCAGATTAATGAGCGATTGGCGGCAATGGCGGTTGAACCTGCGATGGTTCCTCATGACACTGAGGCCGCCTTGCGCGACCTGCCCAACGAATCGATGCGATTCCTAATGTTCATGGACGGACACACGATCGGAGTAACTCGCGGTTCATCTCCCTCGCATTGGGAGCGACATCCGGCAGGTGATGAGATGCTCAGTATTCTTGAAGGGGAAACCGAGATCGTTACATTGACTGATGAGGGGCCGGTTCATTCTACCGCCGGCGCCGGCTCTGTTTTTATTTGTCCGCGCGGACTCTGGCATCGGCTCGTACCACGCTCTCCGATATCTATCCTTTTTGCGACACCGGGTGAGGGCACGGAGATCTCCGCGGAAGAGAACCCTCTTGGCAAGTCCAAGAGGGGCCGTTCGCGAGCCAGTGCTCTTGTAGCGACCGACATCCGTGCCGCGATTGCAGCCGCCCCTGAATTGTCGATTTCCGCGAGCACGACCGAAGAGGAGGCGATGGCGGCGTTTCCGAAAATCGCGCAGCTTGATAATCGCGGTGTTTTTGTAGGGCGGTTCTCAGGCGAATCACCGTGGGAACGGCACGCTGAAGGAGATGAACTCCTGCATGCGCTCGAAGGCGAAGTTGAAGTCACGGTGCTTACTGATCAAGGAGCGGTTTATGCCACGCTACGCGCAGGGTCGGTCTTTGTTTGTCCAAAGGGACTATGGCACAAGCAGGCGCCACGGCCCGCCGTTACGTTGCTGTCGGCGACTCCACAGCCGACGGACATTTCATTTGCGTCTGATCCGAGGCTGACCAGCGCGATTTAGCAGGCTCTACCGCTGATGAAAAATGGCCCAATGAAAAATTAGAGGAGCTACCAACAATGGCAATTAACCCGATTCCAGAAGGCTTTCACGCGATTACACCCTATCTGATCCTCAAGGATGCAGCCCGTGCAATCGACTTTTATAAAGAGGTGTTTGGAGCGACCGAGCTCATGCGCATGGCCGATGCGGGCGGCAGAGTCGCCCACGCCGAAATGAAGATAGGCGATTCGGCGATCATGCTGGCCGATGAACCGGATTCATCGCTCAGGGGGAAGAGCCCGCACTCTTTGGGCGACTCGACGGTTGTACTGAGCATATATGTGCCGAATGCCGATGAAACAGTAGCGCGGATGGTCGCCGCCGGCTCGAAGCTCCTTGCCCCGGTCGAGGACCGCTTTTACGGAGATCGGTGCGGCAGGGTTGAGGATCCATTCGGACACATCTGGATCGTGGGAACTCACGTCGAAGACATGTCCGCGGAAGAGATGAATCGGCGGTTTGAATCCTGGAAGGAAAAGCAAGGTCGATCGTAGCACCATGGCCGAGTCTTGTGTGTGATGACGCCCAGTTGTTTTTCCAGCAGATGAGAGCAAAGGAGAAACGAAATGACAAACAAAGTGAACGCGGTTCCCGACGGCTATCACACCGCGACCCCTTATTTGATTATTAAGGACGCGGCTAATGCCATCGAATTCTACAAGACCGCATTTGGCGCGATCGAGCTGGAGCGGATGGCGGATGAGACGGGCAAGATTCGGCACGCCGCCATCAAGATCGGCGATTCACCGTTTATGATTGCTGACGAGCACTCGGAATATCCGGAATGGCAAAGCCCTCTCAAGCGCGGAGGCTCTCCGGTGCATATCTATTTGTATGTCGAAGATGTCGACGCGGTGTTTTCCGGTGCTATTCAGGCAGGCGCAAAGGAGCTTCTCCCGCTGCAGGATCAGATCTACGGAGATCGCACGGGAGGAATCACCGATCCGTACGGCCACATCTGGTATATAGCAACGCACAAAGAGGATCTGTCGATGGAAGAGATTGAAAGACGCGCGAAGAACGCTAAACAATGACCGGCGGAATACTGGATCAGGATTCGAGAGTTATCACGAATGCGCCTGATCGCGGAGCCGCTCTATTTCACGAGTCCGAAATAACGCGGGCTGAGGCGGGGCTGAGGCAAACCTGAGGTGCCTGAGGCAACTGAGGCAACGCGGACATGCCGTATCGCTGAGATGGATGCTATAATGCGCAGTCCCAAAAAAAACAATCGAAAGGAATAAAGCGTAATGCTTGAAGCAGGTCAGCCGTTTCCGAATTTCTCCCTTCCCAATCAAGATGGCAAGACAGTCAATCTCAGCGATTTCGCGGGCAAATGGCTCGTGGTTTACTTCTATCCCAAAGACGATACTCCAGGCTGCACGATACAGGGCCAGTCGTTCACCGCTACGCGGTCGGACTTCGATGCAGCGGGCATCAGCATACTGGGCGTAAGCCAGGACGACGTGGCTTCGCATAAGAGCTTCTGCAACAAGTTCGGATTTACTATAGACCTGGTTGCCGACACGAACGCCGAGCTGCTGAAGGCATGCGGCATCGGTCAGAGCGAATACAAGGGTACGATGTACTGGGATCGAACCAGCTTTGTGGTCGGCCCCGACTCCGTTATCCGAAAAGTGTATGAGAAAGTAAATCCTCAAGGTCACGAGAAGGTTCTGCTTGAGGATATAACGAAGATGCAGGCGCAGTAATCCGCGATAAATAATTCGCCTCTAGTTTAAAACCGGAATATGTTGGCCGGAGGTTGTTGGCCGGGATCTTAGCCGTTAAGACGCCTTGGCTAACTCGGCCAACGTGTCGGCCAGAGAATAAAAAATGATGCGCCCATCCGCGCTCGAGAGAATCTCTTCGCTCGCGCGTTCAGGGTGAGGCATGAGGCCGAGAACATTACGTTCGCGATTGCAGATTCCCGCGATGGAATCGAGCGAACCGTTGGGATTTGCTTCGGGCGTAATGAGGCCTCGGGCATCCGAGTATCTGAAGATGATTCGATTTTCGCGGCGAAGCTCGTCCAGGGTTTGTTCGTCGCAGAAATAGTTCCCGTCGCCGTGAGCGATAGGAACCGAAAGAGTTTGACCTCGCTGGCACCTCAATGTGAACGGAGTATCGGTCGTTTCGACCCTGATGTTTACATGTTTACAGACGAACTTGAGTTTATCGTTCCGGAGCAGTGCTCCAGGCAGTAACCCCGCCTCGCAGAGTATTTGAAACCCGTTGCAGATGCCTAGAACAATTCCGCCGCGAGAGGCGAATTGCTTTACGGCGCCCATCACCGGACTGAAGCGAGCAATCGCTCCAGTTCGCAGGTAATCGCCGTAGGCAAAGCCGCCCGGCAGGATAATCGCATCATAGTCGCTCAGATTATCCTGGCGGTGCCAGATGAAGTCGACCGGCTGTCCTATTACTTTACTGATTACGTGGTAGGTATCGTGATCGCAGTTAGAGCCCGGAAACACCACAACTCCGAATTTCATCTCTTCCCTCTCTAGCGGCTGAAACTGACTGATTACCGAGGGGTCAGTAAGAGAAATTATGTCACGCTTCGGTGGATGAATCTAGCTCGACGCGATAATCCTCGATGACCGGATTGGAGAGAACATCGCGAGCTATGCGCTCTACCTCGGCTCGCGCCTCATCCGGACTGAGCGACCCGTCAACGGCCACTTCGAAGTACTTTCCCTGGCGCACGTCGGTGATACCGTGGTAGCCGATTCCTTCGACGGCGTGATGGATGGCCTTGCCCTGTGGGTCCAGCACCGACGGCTTCAGCGTTACATATACTCTTGCTTTCATACGTGACCGGTTCTGTTCAATCCGTGACGAGTCGCGCGGAACGATGCTGATTCTTGATGGCACGGCGTCACTCTTCCTTTTTTCCAAATACTCGATCGAATATCTTGTCCACGTTCCTGAGCTGATGGTTAATGTCGAATAGATGCGAGAGCTCTTCTGACGAGAGCCGTCCGGTGATGCGCGAGTCGCCCTCGACAAGCTCTCGAAAGCCGGCGCCTTCATCCCAGACGCGCATCGCGAGCGGCTGTACTATCGCGTATGCATCCTCGCGAGAGACCCCTTTGCGAGTTAGCTCCAACAGCAGTTCGCCGCTTGCCGTGACGCCTCCAAGCGATTCAAGATTCGCTCTCATTCGCCCCGGAAACACCGCCAGTCCGTCGATAAGCCATTCGGTTTTATTGATCAAATAATCCGTCAGGATAAAAGAATCCGGCACAATAATACGCTCAACCGATGAATGGGAGATATCGCGCTCATGCCAGAGCGCTACATTCTCAAAGCCGGCCTGGGCGTTCGAGCGCACCACTCGCGCGAGCCCGCAAATCTGTTCCGAGGTGACCGGATTTCGCTTGTGCGGCATTGCGCTCGATCCCTTTTGACCCGCCGAGAACGGCTCCTCTACCTCGCGCACCTCCGTTCTTTGCAGGTGCCTGACCTCGAGCGCGATTTTTTCCATCGAGGCCGCTATGATCGCAAGCGTCGAAAGAAGCTCCGCATAACGGTCCCGTTGCACCACCTGGGTAGAAATCGGAGCAGGCTGGATCGCCAGCTTCTCACACACTCGCTCTTCGACCTCCGGATCAAGATGAGCGAACGTGCCCACTGCCCCGCTGATCTTTCCCACCGCTATGTTCTCGCGAGCGCTGCGAACCCTCTCTTTATTGCGCTCGTTCTCCGCATAGTAGAGCGCGATCGCCAGACCAAACGTCGTGGGCTCTGCATGCACACCGTGAGTGCGGCCGATCATCACCGCGTTTTTGTATTCGAATGCTCTTCTGCGCAGGACCTTGCCCAGTCTATCCAGATCTTCGAGAATCAGCGTTGCCGCGTCCCGCATCAATAGCGCGTTGGCCGTGTCCACTACATCCGACGACGTGAGCCCATAGTGCACGTAGCGCGACTCGGGCCCGATGCTTTCAGCAAGCGCGGTCGTGAAGGCAATCACGTCGTGACGAGTAGTTCGTTCAATCTCATTTATACGATCGACTGAAAAACTCGCTGTGCGGCGAATCTTATCCACCGCATCCCTCGGAATCGTTCCCATGTCCGCGTGTACTTCACAAACCGCGATCTCGACGTCGAGCCATTTCTGAAATCGATTGGCGTCGGTCCAAATCGCGCCCATTTCGGCCAATGTGTATCGTGAGATCATTCTTTGATTCCGCCGCGACCCTGATTCCGCCCCGAAGCCAATCCCTCCGCCGCTAAAACTCAAACCACTCGCTTGCGCGGTCGTGATTGGCGACTGTTACTCGTTTTTCCGCGTCTGGGAAGAAGCTCGCGCCCCGCGCTCTCAAAGCTCTGAGCGCCGCCAGACGCGCAAGCTCTGGATGATTGCACCGCCGAGATAAGTGCGCAAGCACGAGAAAGCGGGCCTGCCCGTCAAAATCTTCTCGGAGCCATCGCGAGGTTTCATCATTCGACAGATGACCGAGCCGGCTCGCTATTCGCTGTTTAACGGACCACGGATATGGCCCCACTTTGAGTAAATCCAAATCGTGATTGGATTCGATCAGAATAAAATCGCACCCGCGAAGCCGTTCCGCCGCCAACTGAGTGATGTAGCCGAGATCCGTTACGATCCCGGCTTTGATGCCGTCGGCTTTGACCGTCACCGCGAAGGTGTCCGCGCCGTCGTGAGGTATGCCGAAAGGATAAAATTCCATTGGGCCAATTTGAAAAGGTTCGCTCGAAGAAACCCGTTCTCCCCACACAATGTCTTCGCCGCCGTTTGGAAATGAGCTGGCGGAGCGGGCGGCGGCGGACATAAAAACAGGGGCGCCGGTGGTCTTCGACAACACGGCGGCGCCTTTTATGTGATCCGAATGCTCGTGGGTTATGACTATTCCGTCTAGGCGGGTTGGGTCGAGTCCGTTTGCAGCGATGCGGCGCGCCGTCTCTTTGGCGGTAAGTCCGGCGTCGACCAGGACTCGCGCGCCGCCTGACTCAATCAAGAGCACGTTTCCGGTGCTTCCGCTGCCGAGTACGATCAATCGCATCCGGTTAGAGGCATCAAACCATGATTAATCGACAAAGAACGTGATCCGAATTGACGCGGTGTATGCCGAGCGAGATTAGTCGGAAACATCACGTCGATTATGGGGCTCGCGAATCGAGTCAATGAATAGAACCGAGGCTTAACCCGTTCAGGTTGAGCGCTCCCAGAGTCCCCAGCGCCGTTATCGCAAGCTGATCGTCACGAAAGACCTTACGTGCGATCCTCTGAACGTCTTCGGCGGTTACCGCTTCGATCCGCTTCAGAATCTCGTCCATCGAAAATTGCCGTCCGAACAAGATTTCCTGTCTCGCAAGATTGCTCATTCTAGCCGACGTGGATTCGAGGCCAAGCATCACCGAAACTTTTAATTGATCCTTCGCGCGCTGGAGTTCCGGATCAGGCGCTTGCTCCGCCTTCAGCTTATCGAATTCTTCAATCGTGAGTTGTACAACTTCTTCGATGTACTCAGGCGAGACCGCCGCGTAAACGGATAGATATCCCGCATCGCTGTACGAGTTTATTCCCGAATGGACCGCATACGCCAAGCCGCGCTCTTCCCTGATCTTCTGAAAGAGCCTGGAACTCATTCCGCCGCCGAGAATCACGTTAAGGACATTGCAAGAATAGCGGTCGTCGGAGAGAGCCGAAGGACACTCGGCCGCGACGATAAGATGCGCCTGTTCGAGATCCTTTTCGATAGCCATGCGGCCCGGCGCGTATGACGGCGGGTTTGCTTCCCGCTTTGCTCCACCCGGCTGTATCGCTCCCATGTAACGAGTGACCATGTCCACGAAGCTGTTGTGCTCGAGATTTCCCGCCGCGGTCACGATCAGATTCGAAGGCCCATAAACCTCCGTGAAATATCTCGCCACGCGTTGGTGATCGAAAGTCGCGAGAGTCTCGGGTGTTCCGAGAATCGATCTTCCAAGTGGATGGTCGGGCCAGAAATTAGCGATGAATACCTCGTGCACCAGATCGTCGGGAGTGTCCTCAACCATCTTGATCTCTTCGAGAACGACGTTCCGTTCGCGATCCAGTTCTTCATTTTCGAAAAGCGGTCCGGTGACGATATCGGCGAGAAGATCGAAGGCTCGAGGCAAGTGCTCGTCTAGAACCTTGACGTAATAGCTGGCGACTTCACGGCTGGTAAAAGCATCCACGTTGCCGCCAATCGCATCGCTTTCAACGGCGATCTGTCGAGCGGTTCTGTTGCCGGTGCCTTTGAACAGCGTATGCTCGATGAAGTGCGAGATTCCGTTAAGCTCTTCGCTTTCGTGGCGCGAACCGGATCTGACCCATATGCCTACGGAAGCGGATCGCACGTGATTCATTTGTTCGGTGATTACTGTGAGCCCGTTATCGAGGATGGTCTTGTGAATCATTATGATTTGTTCGTTCCTGAGCAGAGCTTGGATGCTAACACACGCTTCTGAACACACGCAATCAAGGCCCTTCTGAGACTTCTGAGATTGCGGATGCCAGCGGCGCTTTGTTAGGCTTGCGCTTCCTTAATACCGGCTTTGCGGTCGATGAGAAGGGGGAATACATAAAGGTGATGACTATTTTTGGGCGCCACACGAGGCTTATCCAACATACGGCCCCGCGATGTGTAATGGCTTCCTGTTTACTGGCTTTGTGCGCGTTCTCTGTGTTCGGCGAGGACACGAAGGATCCAAACTATAAAAATCCCAAAGCGGCGCCATCGTCAAAGGATGAGCGCGCTGTTAACGAAACTCGGAGCTCACAACGAGGTTCCACACGCAATATAACATCAGCCGTTTATGCCGTTGATCCGTTCGCAGGCGATGCTAATGGAATTCCCGCCTCTGAAATGTCCCGGCCGCGCAGAGTCTCTGAAACGCGAGCGGACTCGAAGGCCGTTGTCGTGACGCTTCCGGCGGAAAATGCTTCCGGCCCAACGCCGCCGCCTCAGGGAATCAGCACCGCTCCTATGAGCGTCGGAGAAAAGTTCAACCTGTTTGCAAAGAAATCTTTCTTTTCGCCGGGCGCGTACGCGCTCTCGGCTTTTACCGGAATCTATGGAGAGTGGCTGGACGACGATAATCACCACCACTCTAAACCCGGCGACTTCGCGGCGGATTCCGGCACGCGCGCGGCTCGAAGCTTCGCCTTTCGAGCTACCGCGAATTTCTTTGAGAAGTTTGCATACCCCTCAATGTTCAAGCAGGACCCGCGCTATCACAGGTCGGGCAAGAAGGGCGCCGCGCGGATTGGCTATGCTATCAGCCGAATCTTCGTGACCCAGGGCGACAGAGGCGGCACTCAGTTCAACGCCTCTTTCATTGGAGGGGGCTTAACCGCGGCGGCGATATCGAACGCCTGGGAACGTGATGAAAGAGTTACTGCTCTCGATAGTCTCAGCAGGTGGGGCTTCCACGTAGGAATCACCGCGTTCACGAACATCCTGCGGGAGTTCATAGGCGGTCAATAGATTGTGATTTAACGGCAACTGGCTGAGCGTCAGGGCTGAACATCAAGACGTCATTGAGTATCAAGAACGTCATAGCGGGTGATCAGCCCGACGATTCGGCCGTACTCTTCAATTAAGATCGCCGGCGAGTCCTTGAGATATTTGACGGCGGCTTCGATGCCGATCTCCTCGGGCACCACCGGGAAGCCCTCGGCCATAACCTCGGAAACGGGCGAGCGCAGCAGATCGCGGTTCTTTAGAAGCTTCGCCATCAATCGCCCTTCGCGAATGCTCCCGAGCGACTTGTGATCCTCGATCACCGGAAGCTGAGAAAGACCGTGTGAATTCATTAACTGAAGCGCGTCGCTTACAAGGTCGGTCGGCCGCACCGAGACGAGTACGGGCACTGTATCGGTTGACTTTAGCTGATTCAGGAGTCCAACTGTCAGCTTGTCGGGGCCGAGCATTCGTTTTTCTTTCATCCATTCGTCCGAATGGAACTTCGTCAGATATCTCTCTCCCGTGTCGCACACTATGAACACCACGACCGCGTCCTTGCCAAGACTTCGCGCTGCCTGAAGCGCTGCCCAGGCGAGGGTGCCTGTCGAACCGCCGCAGAAGATCCCTTCTTCACGGCTGAGCCGTCGAGCCATCAAAAAAGAATCGCGATCCGTGACATTGATGATCTCGTCCACATATTTCATGTGAACGTTCTCGGGTATCAACTCCTGGCCGATTCCTTCGACCAGGTATGGCGTAGCTTCGAGCAGCCGCCCGGTTTCTTTGAAGCTCTTGAACACGGAGCCATAAGGATCCGCGCCGACGATTTGTATTGCCGGATTCTTTTCTTTCAGATAGCGGCCGACTCCGCTGATCGTGCCTCCCGTGCCAAGCCCGGCGACGAAATGTGTAATGCGGCCCTCGGTTTGTGACCATATCTCGGGGCCCGTTGTTCGATAATGAGCTTCCGGATTCTCCGGGTTTCCGTATTGGAAGATGAGCAGCGCATTGGGGGTTTCGCGTTCAATTCGCCGAGCGGTATTAACGTAGTGATCCGGAGAGTCCGGCTTGGCGGAAACGGGAACAACAACAACATCGGCTCCGAGGGCTTTCAGGTAGCGGATCTTCTCGACCGAGCACTTGTCGGTCATCACGAAGATTGCTTTGTAGCCGCGCACCGCGCACACAAGAGCCAGGCCTATCCCGGTGTTCCCGCTGGTCGCTTCGACGACGGTGCCGCCCGGCTTCAGAGTACCGTCCCTCTCGGCGGCATCTATCATCGAAACGCCGATGCGGTCCTTCACGGAGCCGCCCGGGTTTAGAGACTCCATTTTCGCGAGCACGAGCGCTTCGATCCCGCGCGTCACTTTGTTGAGCTTTACGAGCGGTGTCTTTCCGATTAGCTCGAGTATGTTGACGTTATATTCCATAAGGGTTTACTCGATCCTGGTTCCGCGATTCGCGCGAGGATTCTATCACTCAGCGTGTATATCTTCGAAGCATTCCCGACAAACAGGCATACGCGCCCATACTTATTACAAACGATACCGTATCCGTACCGCCGTAATCGTCAATTCATCTACGTCTGAATATAATCCGCTCCGCAATCCTGAGTCTCTAGACTCGAACCCTGTTACCGTCGGGGTTGCTTTTCTCGGTTACTTTTCTCTCGCCTGTAAAGGAGGACTGAAGATGATTCAATTCAGACATAGATTCGTTGTTGGCTGCGCGCTTCTTGTAAGCGGCATCATCGGATTTGGCTCGACTTCCACGGCCTCTGAGAAAGCTGTAAAGATGAAGGATCTTCCAGCTGCGGTTCGAAGCACGGTCCTGGAGCAGACTCGTGGCGCAAAGCTACGCGGACTGTCGAAAGAGACAGAAAACGGCAAGACTTTTTACGAAGCCGAGACTCTCGTCAACGGTCTCACCAGAGATATTCTGATCGATTCAAATGGAGCTGTAGTTGAGATTGAGGAGCAGGTCGGCATCGATTCACTTCCGAAACCGGTGAGAGCGGAGATTGAAAGCCGCGCCGATAAGATTCTGAAAGTCGAGTCGGTAACAAAGAACGGCGCCCTCGCCTTCTATGAAGCCCGTATTCAGAAGAAAGGAAAACGTACCGAGATTCAAATCAGCCCCGAAGGAAAGCTCCTCACAACCAAGCAGTAGGGATCTTATCACGAAGTACGATTCTGGTCGTGCGCGCTGCGTTTCCTGCGCCGACCCGCGGTACGCGGATACGTTTTACTACGGAGCAGGACTTGTAATGGCCGCTGCAATGACCCGCCGGCAGGCCAGCCATTCCGTGTCTCTTCCACTGCCGGTTGCCCTGGGCCTCGCGCTTCAATATGATTCAGCTCTCATCTGCCCTTATTGCCGATTGTGAAGATCAGAAGGAGCGCGATGAAGGGAATCGTACTTGCGGGCGGCCTTGGAACAAGGCTTTCGCCTCTTACGCGCATCACGAACAAGCACCTGCTGCCAGTTTACGATCAGCCGATGATTTATTATCCGATCCGGACGCTGATCGAAGCGGAAATAACCGATATTCTGATCGTAACCGGCGGAACGAGCGCCGGTGACTTCCTGAGGTTGCTGCGCAACGGCAAAGAGTTTGGCCTGCGCCGGCTCAACTATTCATATCAGGAAGGTGAAGGAGGAATCGCCGACGCCCTGGCACTGGCGGAGGAGTTCGCCGAAGGCGGGCCGGTTTGCGTTATGCTCGGCGACAACATAGTTGAGCGCAGCATCGGCGCCGCGGTTCGGAAATTCAAACAGCAATCCTCGGGGGCAAAGATCCTTCTCAGCGAGGTTCCCGATCCTCAGCGCTTCGGCGTGCCTGTGTTCGAAAGAGACCGCATCGTCAGAATTGAAGAGAAGCCGCAAACTCCGGCTTCTCGGTATGCTGTAATCGGGGTCTATATGTACGACAACAGCGTCTTTGAAATTATCAAGACCCTCAAGCCGAGCGGTCGCGGCGAGTTGGAAATCACGGACGTCAACAATGCATACATCCAGTCCAGCACGTTGACCTGGGATATTTTGGAAGGATGGTGGACGGATGCGGGCACGTTTGACAGTCTGATCAAAGCGTCGAATCTCGTTGCGGAGATGCGCAACAGACGTAATGACTGAGGCCGGGTCGGGAAGCCTTTCTCGACACCTCACTCTTGCTTTGATATTATTCCGGCATCTGGAATCAGCGGACGAACGGACAATTCAACCTTCCGGAGGGATTATGTCAAAGACCGTTCGCGATACGATCAAGGACCGCAAGCAAATCTACTGCATCTCTAATCAAGCAAGCGTAGCCGAAGCAGCCCGTTATCTTAAGGACCGCGCCATCCGCGCCGCCGGCGTTTGCAATTTGTCGGGTAAGATCATCGGCGTCATATCCCAGAGCGACATCTCCGATAAGGTAGTTGCTGAAAACTACCGGCCCGCTGAGGTCACGGTGGCGTCGGTCGCGACTCCGGACATCGTCAAGATCTCGTTAGATACTCTTTGTGAAGACGCTCTGCAGACCATGCATCAAAGAGGAATCTATCACCTGGCGGTGGAAGACGATGAAGGGACCTTCATGGGTATGATATCGCTCCGGGACTGCATCACTCTAAAGGTAGAAGAGGAGCACGAGCGGGCGGAGATGCTGGCCGACTACGCGTTTCCTCGATACTGATCATCGGAGCATCGATTACTCATAACGAAGAGCGGCTATGGGGTCGAGCCTGGCGGCCTTGACCGCCGGCCACATTCCGAACACGACGCCGACCGTGAGCGATCCCAGAAATCCGACCGCCCCGGCCCAGTAGGGTATTTCCATTGTCAGGCTGGGTATTATCGCCGTCACCGCCATGGCGAAGCCTTTTCCGACTATAAGTCCGCCCACTCCGCCTGCTCCGGTCAGCGTCACCGCCTCTATCAGAAACTGCCATATTATGTCAGAGCGCTTCGCGCCTACGGCCTTGCGAATGCCGATCTCGCGAGTGCGTTCGGTGACGGCGACGAGCATTATATTCATCACGCCGACCCCGCCTACAACGAACGCGATCGACGAGATAAAGATCATGACTACGAACACACCGCCGATTATGTCGTCAAAGGCGCTGATGAAGGAATCGGCTGTTCCCATCTCGAAATTGTCGTCTGCTCTGAGGGGAACGTTGCGGCGGCGTCTCAAGACCTGCTCGATCTGTTCCTTGCCTTCCTTCATCCTGCCTTCGCGCATACGCACTACGATAAAGTGGTCTTCGAGCGTCGGATACATTTTGTGAAACGTCCAGTAGGGAATAACGATGTTGTTGTCTTCCTGATTCTCGGAACCAAAAGGACCGGCCCGCTGTTTCTCGACGGTTCCGACTACGGTGAATTCCTGGCCCGCGACTGTTATGGTCTTTCCAATCGGGTCTTCGGACGGAAAAAGCGCCTCGACCACGTTGAAAGCCAGCACACAAACTTTGGCGCGATGCTCGTTTTCGGAATCGGAGAAGTACCGGCCTTCTTTAACCGGGACATTGAGAACGATCTCGCTGACCGGAAACCCGCCTATAAGCCGCGCCCGGCCCATTGAATGATCGCGATATTTGGCTTCGGGAGGCGGTGGAGGAAACTGCCCGGGCATCGGCATGTTGTATAACAGCCCGGCGTGAACGTATTCCGCGGCGCTGACGTCGTCCTGAATCGCTCTGGCATCGTCGATGGTGAGGGGTTTGCGGTTCAGCACCTCGGGAGGGAGCTTACCGGTCTGAATAAACGGATAGCGCCAGAGATAAACATTGCGAGTGCCGAACCCTTCAGTGTTGTCGACGACCGTCTGTCGAAAACCATTCAACACGGCCGCCACCGAAACGATCACAAGCACGCCGATGAAGACCCCCATGATTGTCAGCACGGCTCGAAATTTATGCGCGAGGAGCGTCGCCATCGCGAGGGTCGTATTCTCTTTTATGCTTGACCAACTCATAATCTACCGCCGGCTCATCGTCGAGGTCATACCACCAGTCTTGCTACTCCGAACGCAATGCCTCGATCGGATCCAGGCGGCCTGCTCGACGGGCCGGATAGATACCAAAGAAGATCCCAATGATCGATGAAAGCGTGAACGCCAGCAATGGAGCCCAAAGCGGAAACGACGATGGAAGCGGCGTCAGCTTTCCAATCAGCAGCGAAAACGCATAAGCGATCGTCACGCCGACCGCCCCGCCGAAGCAGCACAACAGCACGGCCTCAACCAGGAACTGGTTGATTACATCCTGCTGCCGGGCGCCCAGAGCCTTTCTTATGCCCACTTCCTTCGTTCGTTCCACGACGGAAACGAGCATGATATTCATAATTACGATACCGCCGACTACGAGCGATATTCCGACGACGAAGAGTATCACCGAGAAGATTATTCGAGTCAGATTGTCGAATAACTCGTTCACGCCTTCCGAGGTAATCATCCCGAAGTCGTCTTCTTCTCTGAATGCGAGCCGATGCTTCGTTCGCATTGCCACTCGCGCCTGGTCTTCCGCGGCCGCCATCTGACCCATCCTGGCTTTGATGGATATATTTACGGAGCGGCGCGCGCCATAAATCTTTTGAAACGCGGCAAGGGGTATCTTCGCGAAATTATCACGAGACATTCCAAACACCGATCCTCGCTTCGCCGCCACTCCGACCACGGTGAACCAGTGATTCTCGATCTGAATCTGTTTACCGAGCGGATCGGTTGAAGGAAAAAACTTCTCCGCGAGATCCCAGCCGATGAAGGTAACGAACTGCGCGTGGTCATCTTCCCATTGCGCGATGTTGCGTCCGGTGTCGACGTCATAAATTTCAATATCTATTATGCTCGGCGTTATTCCGGACATATCGACGTCTTCGATAGCCTGGTTAGCGTATCGAATGCGGCTGGCCCTGTGGGTTTCGACGCCTACGGTTTCGCACGCGGGGCAGTTCTTTTGGATGAACTCGGCGTCCTCCGCGTGAACTTCCGGGTTCCGCTTCAGCAGCTCATACAATTTGTCCAGGTTCGTTGTAATGGGGAATTGTGTGATGACGAAAGCGTTTGGTCCGAAATTGGAGACCTTTTCTTTCCAATAGCGGTCAAGGCCATTCAGAATGCAGATGACGACTATGATCGATGTGATTCCGATGATGATCCCCAGGAGCGTTAAGCTTGAGCGCAGCAGGTTAGCCCGCAGTGATTGCGTCGCAATCCGAGCGTATTCGACTAAACCCGCTGTGCCGCGCGTCTTCTCCATCATCTCGCTTCCATTGATCTCTTCAGGGGCGGGAAATCTCGATCTATAAATATCAATTTATAGTCTTCTGTGTCGGCCGACAAGTCAGCAGCTTCGTCGAAAGCGAGGCCCGCTTGCGCGCCGCCGTGTCGGGTGCTTCAATTGTCGGACTACTAATTCAATTCGGGAGGCAAGCATGTCATTGGAGACGTTGATAAGTACGTGGAAGGATGTTCGATCCGGTTTAATTGAGGAGGCTGAGCTTATTCCTGCCGAAAGTTTCGGCTTTCGCGCTACGCCCGAAATGAGGTCGGTAGCTGAGATCCTGCAACATGTCATGGGAGTACAGCAGCTTCTTTCCGGCGAGCTTTGCCGTCCGGATACCAATCTCGCTCGCGCTCCGTTTCTAGACCTGGTCAAGGAATATGCTCCAGAGGTGTTGGCGGCTGCCGGAAAGGAAGAACTCGTTTCTCTCCTGTCCAGCACGATGGATAAAACTGAAGCCAGGATTAGATCCTTTGGCGAAGAGGGATTGGCGGCGATGACGCGCCGCTTTGACGGCAAGGAAATCTCCAAGCACGACTTCCTGATGTTTTCAATCAGTCACGAGATGTATCACCGAGGACAATTGACGGTGTTCGAACGCCTGCTGAATCTCGAGCCCGCGCTTACTACGCGATTAAAAAAGATGTTTGGCTCCGCTGTGTAGTAGTCCAAATCAAACGCCGCGGGCGTCGGGCGGCCAAATGTGCTTATGAAGTTGAAGCTGAAACCGCGCGCGAAGCCCGTCCGCCAACATCCATTCAACGAGCAGACGGGGATCCAGCATGCCAAATGCTGTTGAAATCAGCGGCTGTGTTTTATCCTCGAGCCCGTGCCGCCGAATTGTTTCTACCGCCCATTCATAATCGGGGCGGTTCGCCACCACGAACTTCACTTCGTCCACGGATCTTAGATGATCGAGATTTGACCAGAGATTTTTCTCGCACTCTCCGGACGCCGGACACTTCAAATCCACGATGCGAACGACGCGTGGATCAAGCCTCGAAATATCGCGGTGTCCGCCCGTTTCTATAAGCACCTTGTGACCAAGATCGCAAAGCCTCGTAGCCAGATCATAAATTTCCGGTTGAAGAAGCGGCTCGCCTCCGGTTAGTTCCACCAGGTCGCATTTCTCGCTGTCGACGGCGGCTATGATTTCATCGAGAGTCATCGACCGGCCGCCGGTGAACGTGAATTCCGAATCGCACCACGTACATCGAAGGTCGCAGCCGGTCGTGCGCACGAATACGCAAGGAAGCCCCGCATAACTGGACTCTCCTTGAACGCTCTTGTATATCTCGGTGATTCGCATCGAGTGCGGAGGGCGCTTACTCTCCAAAATAATCACAGCGAGCCGCGCAGGTTTCGCGGATGGTTACTCGGTGCAGGCCCTTCAATCCTTCGAGTTTTTCCCATACCCACCGCGCCAGGTTCTCACTTGTGGCATTAGCGAGACCTTCGATTTCGTTGAGGTAGTAATGGTCAAGTTGAAGCCGTATCGGCTCGAATGCCTCGGTTATCTCAGCGTAATCGATAAACCACCCGGTTGCCGGATCGACCTCGCCTCGAACGGCGACTTCGCACTTGAACGAGTGGCCGTGTAGGCGGGCGCATTTGTGGTCAAGCGCCACCTGCGTCAGTCGGTGGGCCGCTTCAAAGGAAAACTCCTTCACAAGGTCGACAATCATTAAGCCCAAATCTTAGCTGCCGGACCAATTGGCCGCAAACGGCTGTTCTCCGTTCCTGCTTGGCCGATGTTAACGCATTGGGTGATACTACTCGCTCGAAAGATTTAAGCCGCTTGATCGAGGCCTCCAAATGCCATTCATTACCGTGAAGATCGCGCAAACCCTGGATGGCCGAATAGCCACTTCCACCGGGCAATCACAATGGATAAGCGGCAGCGAGTCTCTGAAGTACGCGCACGAGCTCAGGCGTGATCACGATGCCATTCTGGTTGGAATTGGAACGGTCCTGGCCGATGACCCTCAGCTCAACGTGAGGCTGGTAGAGGGCAAAGACCCGGTGCGAATCGTCGTGGACGGCAGGCTGCGCATCCCCTTGACCGCCAGGGTGCTTTCGGATAAGGGCGCCCGGGGAGTCATCATCGCCACAAGCGATAAAGCAGAGTCATCGAAGATCAATCAACTAGAAAGCCGCGGGGCCGGAGTCTTAATTATTCCGAGCGAGCCATCTTCGGTTGAATCGGCTTTGTCGGGGCGAATAGACCTCATTGCGCTGATGGACGAGCTGAGCCGCCGCGAAATCGAATCGGTGCTTGTCGAAGGCGGCGCCTCATTGATCACATCTTTGTTGAGAGCGCGTCTGGTTGACAGGTTGATCGCGGTCATCGCGCCGAAGATCCTGGGCGCTGGTGTAGAGTGGGCTGAAGATCTCGGCATCACCGAGCTACGGGACGCCGTCACGTTCACCAGCTTCGAGACTAGCAGGCTCGGCGACGACATAGTCTTTAACGGTATGATCAGGAAGTAATTCAATCGATCCTTAAATCGACGCCAGTAATTCTTCCGCCGTTAAGGTAGCGGTGCCGAGCTTGCTTACTACTACGCTCGCCGCATGATTGGCCAGGACGGCCGATTCCGCGATCTCGGCGCCCGACGCGAGCCCAGCGGTGAGCGTCGCGATGACCGTATCCCCGGCGCCGGTCACATCGTATACCTCGCGCGCTGACGTGGGAACGTGAGTCACCGAGCCGTCGCGCTTGAAGAGCGTCATTCCCTCTTCGCCGCGAGTAATAAGAACAGCTCCGCAATCCACCGATTCGAGAATCTTGGCGCCCGCGTCAACGACTGCGGAAGCCCCGTCGACATTGACGCCGGCTGCTTCTACGGCCTCATGAGTATTAGGGGTTATCACGGTGACGGGCTGATAGTGCGTGAAGTCTCTTGATTTTGGATCGAGACACACGGGAATGCCTCGCGTTCGGGCCGCTGTCAGCGTTGATCTTAACAAGCTGGCTGTTAGAAGTCCTTTTCCGTAATCCGAAACCGCCACGGCGTCCGCCGACGCTAGTTCACGCAAGAAGAATTTCAACACCCGCGCTTCAACTTCGGAGGAGACGGGCGCCCGGCTTTCGTGATCGGCGCGGACCACCTGTTGGTTATGCGCGACGATTCGAGTCTTCAACGTAGTCGGCCTCGAATCATCCATCGCAAGCGAGCTGCTGTCGATGCCGATAGCCGCAAAGGCTCCGCGGAGCTTGTCCGCGTTGGAGTCGTCGCCGACTATTCCCACCGGTATTGCTGTCGCGCCAAGCGAAACGAGATTCGCCGCGACATTGCCGGCCCCGCCAAGAGCTCGAGTATGTCGGTCTACTTCGACAACCGGTACCGGGGCTTCCGGAGAGATTCGACGAACTCTGCCCCATATGAATTCGTCGAGCATCAAATCGCCTAGCACAATAATCCGTTTGCCTTGAAACCGCTTCGTGATCTCCTCGGCTCTTTCTCGCGTGAGCGTCGTCATAAGCGAGAGATTATTACTTAACGGATGCGCTTTTCCCATGTCGCGAACAGCCTTTCGAGTAGATTTTTTGTGGAGGCAACGGGCGTCGAAGAAGCTCTCATATCAACGAGCGGCGGCAGGCTCTAATCGCCGGATTGGCGACAGCCTTTCGTGATGTCGCCTATACTCTGGCGGATGCCGTCAAAGTTGAAAGGGATGCTGCTTCAACTATGCCCCTGCTGTGTGAAGGGCCGCGCGTTTTCAGGGCTTTTCAAGATGCCCGAGAGGTGCGCCGTTTGCGGTTTGCGCTTCGAGCCGGAGCCGGGCTATTTCGCCGGCGCGCTGTATATAAGCTACGCGATGGGGCTCGTGTTTGTGATTCCATTGAGCCTTTGGATGATCCATCGGGATTATTCGACGGCTGCCGTCATTTTTGCCTGCGTCGGCGTCCTTGGAGCGTTATCGCCGCTTATGTTTCGGTATTCGCGGCTGATCTGGATTTACTTCGATGTGCTCCTGTTCGATACCAGGAGATGCCCCGAAAACCGGTCCGCGCCTTCTGAGAACGGCGATGCTTCAGCGCGCACGCGATCCAAAAGCGCCGACGCTAAGGCTCCAAGGTAACCGCTATTCTCCAACCCAACACGCGGCGCCCGGCGATTGGCGAGTATCCGCTTCGAATAACTCGTCCACAGCTTCAACGACTTCTTCAGTTTTGATTTGGGATATTACGGGCGATCTGCAAATACGATAAGGCGCTTCGGTCCATGGATGCCATACGGCGGGATTTGATGAACCAAACGTAGCGACTATGGGTCGATTCATCGCGGCCGCAATATGCATAGGACCGCTGTCGTTGCCTACAAAGATCGCCGCCATCGCCGACAACGCGATTAATTCTTGTAAGCCGATGCCCGTGAGTGCGACCGAATCAGTTCCCGCTCCCGCCGCAACGTTGCGGGCGATCTGTTCCTGACCGGGGCCGGCAATAATAACGCTCGGCAATCCCCACCGGTTTCTGAGGTGACTCGCAACGGCGGCGAATGAGGAGTCTGACCACCGTTTTGATTCAAACGCGGCTGCCGGCGCGATCAAGGCGAACTCGCGGCTTGCGGTTCTTTCAAAGAACGACGACAGCGATTCGCAAATTCGGATTCGCGCCTGCTCCGAGACAGATAGCGCCAGGGAAGGCCTTTCGGGAAACGGAACCCCTGACCATGCGAGCAGCGCAAGCTGTTGTTCGACGCTGTGGATTTCGGCCTTGCCGAGTATGAGGTCAGGCGCCGGAGCTCGATCGCTTAGCATCCAGGCCTGGCTCAATCCAGCATATCCGAAGCTGGTCGCAGCGCCGGATAATGCCGTCAGAACCGAACCCGTTCCGCCTCCGTGAATATTAAATGCAACGTCGAAGCCGCAAGCTCGCAACCTGCGAAGGAGCCTTATACGCGCGGCGGTCGATTTTTCAACTACGAGCAGGTTATCGACGAGCGGATGCTGTTGGAGAATGGGAGCCGACAGCGGCTCCATCACTACGGAGATTTTGAGATTGGGGCGCCATCTCTTTAGTGCATCCAAACAGGCGGTCATCAGCACCGTGTCGCCTATGGATCGAAGCCGCACCAGCAATACTCGTTCGATTTTGTTCCAATCGAGGCATGCACTTTGCGCGGGAGCCGCTATTCTATGTGAGTCATTGGCCTGTTCGCCGATCCGGTTGCTGATGTGGAGAGCCTGAGCGGACGTGAGCGCCTCGGTCAACATTGCCGATGATTATAGGCGGGAAGGCAACGTATATAGAAATTGTCGCGGCGGAAGGGGCGACGACTATTCCTCGACCACGGCTTCGTCAATGAGCATAACGGGAATGTCATCACGGATCGGGTACACGCGCTTGCAAGCAATGCACTTCAAACCGCTGCCGTCCGCCTTGAGCTCGACGCGCTCCTTGCAGAGAGGGCAAGCAAGTATGTCGAGCAGCTTTTCGTTTACGGGCATTGGAACACTCCTCTCAAGATGAGCGCCAGTCTAACAATGGATATACGCTCAGTCAATTGACTGCTCGTGTCGTAACCGGCGGTTGTTCTCGTGCGTTATTGTGTTCTGTTTGGGTTCTTCTATCTTTCGACTTAAACTTATCTCAGGAGGAAATCTAATGAAGATCAAAAAGATGTCCGTTTTGGTTCCAATGCTCTTGATGTTTGCGTGCTTTGCTCCGGCGCGGGAGCACACGGCAACTGCCGCCGTAGTCAAGCCCGTGCTCGTTATTGCGTCGCTTGAGCACTCGTTCGGCAATGTGAAACCGGGAATGCCGCTTCACTATACTTTCGAGGTCAAGAACACCGGAGAAAGCACTCTCGAAATCCAGAACGTCCAGCCCTCGTGCGGATGCACGACCAGCAAGTACGACAAGTCGATTGCTCCGGGCAAAACGGGCAACATCAGTCTGGCTATCGAGAAAACTGAAGGGTACAAGGGCGAAGTCACCAAGACGGCTACCGTAACCACGAATGATCCCGATCATCAGACCTTCATCTTGACGCTGCGCGCCAATTTCGCGGAGTAATGCTGACCGGCGTCTTGATGTTTGAAACTTAGGAACAAGCTAAGGAGTTCTTGAAGCGAGATCAGGCCGGATTAGGGAGCCGGAGCTCCCCGCGGGCTGCAAACCCGTTTGGGATACCCGAGGGTATCCGGTCGGTTCAACTCCGAACCCGGTCTTTAATTTTTCAGCTCTCTTTACTGCGGCTTCGAATTGACCACCTGCGAAGCCACTCCGCCGACCTGAACCAGCCTATGGTTTGAAAATCCAACATCCGCCGCCGCGTAAAGGTCCTGGATCAAACTGGGACCGTAGCGCGACAGAAAATAATAGACGTTCAGCTCCCTTTCCTGGAGGTTCTTATCCGGAACCAGCGTGTTGTAGGCCCGCTCGACCTGGCGGTATGCGGCTTCTTCGCGGTGGGCGCTGGCATGGATGAACCGTGTTCGCAGGTGTTCAAGTTGATAGACTATTTTCTTGCGAGCGCGTTTGACCGACGAAGCAAGGGTTGCATCGGTTCGCTTGAGCGACGATTCGAGCTTGTCCATCTGTTCGCCGAACATTCGTTCAGTGTCGCCGAAAGCTTTTGCGGCATCGCGATCCAGGCTCTGCTCTACGACTTTTTCGATAGCCGCGTGCAGGCCTTCGAAGAAATCGGTAATTTCGAGCTTGTACTTCTTCATCGTTTTTTGGTGCCGGCCTTCGATGATGGTCATGCTCGCGCGAGGCAGCACGCATGGCTGCGGCCGACCGAGCTTTTCGTAGACGGCGCGAAGCTGGGCGAAGTACGCGATCTCGGCGGGGCCGCCTATATACGCCGCGGTTGGGAGAAGAAAATCCTGAACGATCGGCCTGAGCGTAACGTTGGGGCTGAAGCAAGTCGGGCATTTCCGCGATAGCGCTACCAGCTCCTCCTCCTCGAAAGATCGCCCCGATCCCTTAAGCGAAAATCGCCCATCGACCTGAGTCATCGCCACCCGCTTGCCGCCGTCCATTATGAAAAGGGGCGCCATGTCGCTGGACACATGCACTTGGGCATGGTATCCGGCGCGCTCGAGCTCGTTGCTTCTTTCAACCAGGGCGCCCGCGATCGGCCCCGACTGTTCGATGGCTTGGGAATAAAGCGGAGCCGCCGCGTGCTTGAGGTCCACGTCGAGCGGGTCAAGCAGGATGACGCCGTAGTCTTTGAAGATCCGCGCCATAAGCCGGGCGAACGCCTCGGCGAAACCCACGCCTTCCGCGTAGCTCTCGCGAATGTCTCGTTCTATATCCGGCATGAACTCTGACCGGGGCAGAAGCGCGATGAACTCGTCGATGCAGGCGCTGATGTTAGAACCGAGCGGCACCTGGCCCACCGGCTCGTCTTCTTTTCGTTCCGGAGCATCGTAGACTACTTGCTTCAGATTGCCTTCGGGGTCGACCACTTTGCAGTGATTCACCTCCGCAAAGTCGTGATCTTCGCTTGCGATCCAAAAGATCGGGACCGCCTCCACTCCGCGGGCCGTGAGACAATGAGCAAGCTTTATGACCGTCAACGCTTTGTGAATCGTGTAAAGTGGTCCAGTAAAGAGCCCTGCCTGCTGTCCTGTTACGACGGCTACAGTGCCTTCCCGGCGGAGCGTATTTATGTTCTTGAATGTAAGCTCGGGCGAGCCAGCGCGGCGATTTATGCGCTCCAGCGCGTCACCTACACGCTTGCGATCGTAGTTCCCGGAACCGATCTGGCGCGCCCGTTCAATCAACGAGTCAAGGCTTCGGCCGTCGGCGTCGTAGAAACGCGAGAGTCTGTCGTAATCGTAAAGGAAGTCGCCGAACAGGCGTGACGTTCGCGGAATTTCAGTGAACGGAATCGTGCCGTCCGTTGAACCCGCCTTTGGATGGAGGTCAGTGCAGTCAGGGTCGCTCATCGTTCACCTTTTCTGCTTCAGTTTTATTCGAGACCCGGAAAGAATCCCGTGTCGCGCATGACAGCTTTGATTCTCTCCCTGTCTGCCTCACTGACCTGCCGGAGTGGAGCGCGAGGCGCCCCGCCAGTGAACCCTGCAAATTCCAAAGCCGCTTTGAGCCCGGAAACCCCGAGCCCCGCCGTTATAATATGAGATAGCGGCGCGAGCCGGTGCTGAAGCTGTCTCGCCTTTTCATGCTCGCCTTGTCGAACTGCTTCAAACAGCTCGACGGTCGGCCGCGGCGCAACGCAGGCCAGGGCCAGAACCGCGCCGACCGCTCCCGTCGCGAGAGACGGATACAGGATGCCTCCGTTTCCGGTGAGCACCGAAAACCGGTCGGAGGTTAGTCGAATCGTATCGCTGATCGCACCCATGTTACCGGAGCTGTCTTTGATTCCAATGATGTTCTGATGTCTCGATAAGGCTCCGATAGTGGACGGCTCGATAATGACCCCGGTGTTTTGAGGCACGTTATAAAGCAAGACCGGCAGCGGTGAGTGGTCGGCTACCTCGTTGAAATGCCGCGATAAGATGTCCTGGCTCATCGAGCCCTTGTAAAAGTAAGGAGTGATGACAAGCGCGGCGTGCGCGCCTGCGTCCGCGGCTCGATGGCTGGCTTCGATGGCCGCGCCGGTGGACAGCTCATTAACGCCCGCAACAACGGTGCGGCCGGCCGCCAATCGGCTAATCGTGCTTATGACTCGTGTCCGTTCGTCGATTGATAGATGGACTGCTTCGCCGTTTGATCCCAGAGCAACGTATCCTGCCAGGCCCGTCTCGTTGTACTTCTCGAGATCCTCGCTGAGTCCGTCGAAGTCCACGTCTCCGCGAACTGTGAACGGTGTCGGCAAAGGCGGGAAGATACCCTTAAGCATGACGCTGGTAGCCATAGTTTTTCGTACCCAGAGACTAAGGCGTTGATTATAGGTGGGTGAACTCAGCGGCGCAATCTGACAAAAGAGCGGCTATCTAAAGAGCAGATACTACATGATCAATCGAGCGTAGGAGCCTGTATGTTTTTCGGTTGATCCAACGCGTGATCGATCTCGGAATTGATCTCGCCGCCGATTATGATCATCAAGCTCATCAGGTACAGCCACAGCATTAGCACCGTCACGGCTCCTAAGCCCCCGTACGTAGCGTCATAGGACGGGGCTACTTTCAGGTAGATCGAAAAGAGATACGAGACCACGATGCATCCTGCTACTGCAAAGCCTGCTCCCGGCACAATGCGGGCCCAGGTCTGAGCCATATTCGGACCGAAATAGTAAATCACGGCGATGCCGATCAACAGCATGGCCGCGCCAAAGAACCACGTAGCAATAGTCCAGATCACCGTAAGGGAGTTTCCAAGTCTGAGGGACAGCGCGATCCACGGCGCCGTCTTGTTGCCCAGGGTTATCAGCATCGCGCCGCCCGCGATCAGAAGCGAAAGCGCTACGGTAAGCGATATCGCGACCAGTTGCGACTTGAGAAATGAGCGGTTCTCCGTAACGTCGTATGCCGTGTTTAGAACTTCAATTAAAGCAGCGGTTCCAGTCGACGCCGACCAGATTGAAAAAAGCAGGGAGAACGACAGCAGACCTTTGCTTCCGTTGCCGAATACACTTCTGATCCATTGATCGACCGCCCTCATCGCCTCGTGCGGAATCACGCGCGCAAGATTGTCGAGAATCACATCGTTCGATCCGGGTATAAAGCTCAATAGACTAATCAGGAATATCAGAAAGGGGAATAGCGCCAGCGTGAAGAAGAACGCGAGCTCGGCCGCCCTGCCCGTGCAGTTATCGTCGCCAATCTCGTGCCAGACTCTCCGCCCGAGCTCTTTCGGCGTGAGCCCACCCCAGAGCCCGTATTCGATCGAGTCGTTGGATTGCGCGGCGATAGTTGATTCGGCGCCGTCATAAGCGGGATTCGATTGGACCGACAGTGAACGATTCATTGTGGCTGTGCGGTGAATCGCAAACATTTCTGAGAGATCGCCCTGGAAGGGGAAACCGCTCATCACATTACTGCCCGAGTCGCTCGCCTCACGACCTCAGTCGTCAATCCGAAAACGAGATGCGAGGCTAAAGCATAAACGTGGGTATTCATCGGGATCTCCGTCGCTGGTTTCGACAATCCAAGAGCGGGAACTAATCCTTCGTCGGCGATCGCCCACACTGCAGCGCCATAAGGCAATCCCAAGCCTACCGTGGAGGCGGGTACGAATTCGGATGCGACGCCATAAATTGCGCTTGATATTGCGCCCATTGCGTAATGCGCGATCTCCCCGCCGATTTCCTTCTCGCTCTCGCTGAGCTTGTGATTGAAGACTAGTTCCGCCACTGCATTCGCCGTCCTGACCGCGGCATTATCTTCGCCGTCGTCGCTGCCTCGTTCTTTAAGCTCGCGCCCGATCCCATGTTCCGGCGAGCCCTGCTGCAAGCTCTGCGCTCCATGAGGTCTTTCAGCGCCTTCGGTCAATTTCCCCCATAGCGCCTGAAATTGATTCATGACCCAGGCCGCAGCCAACCCGCTTACGACTCCCGCTGCGAGTCCCTTTAAGACGTCGTGTTCTCTCCGCCCATTCAATTGCAATATTCTCATCTGATTAACCTCATCAGTTTCTCTAGTTCTCGCATCTCATCCGGGCGATTCCCACAGCTATGTATTGAAATAGCCGGATACAGACTTGAAACAGATCAGTACGTCGTTTTATTCCACTCGAGAGAAAAAACGCGCTGACTGCTTGTCAAAGAATCGCAGCGCAAATTCCAAGCCACAGCTTAAAAGAGGGGTTTGATTGTAGGCGGGTTACCTGGCGCTAATGCGGTTGAAGGCGGCGAAGGCGCCGCCTTCACATCGTGCAGTGCAGACTATTTGCCGACCTTGGGCGGCGCCCCTGGAAGCTCATACCTGAGATTGATGAACACCGTGTTCGTGTGTGCATTCTCAGGAGTACCCGGCGCAAACGACCACGGGCTGCGTGTTACGTAGGAATACTGGCCCATGAGTTTGAGCCCTCCGTACTTCGCGTCCTTCCAGAACGTCTGAGTGAAACCGAATGTGGCCTCTTGAACGGAACGGTTCTGACTGGACGGCGCGCCGGCGAATCCGTAGCCGACAAGTCTTCCGGTGGATGGATCTATTGCGGTGTTCTTGTTTATGTATACGCCGCCATAGTAACCATACAGCAGAGTGTTCTTACCTGCCTGCGCTTCGAACCCCGTCACGTTCGAGAACGAGTGAACCAGCGAAGGGCTTCCGTCGCCCCTGATAATCACGTCCGGCGCCTGCCCGAATATGTAGCGGCCTCCGCCATCGCTGAGATAGTTATTCATAATGAAGCGGAAGTTCTTGACCAGTTCCAGATTGAGATTCACCGACCCGCCTCCGCCGGTCGTAGTAAAGCTCTGATTGGAGAGCGGATTGAAAACCTTGAAGCTGCGAGCAACGCCGGCGAACTCGATGTGGAACTGGCGCCCGCCTACCGAAGGGTCGAACGCAAGCTTGGCGATAATGTCAGGGTGAAGATTCGGAACGCTCAGCGTCGTGCCGCCATTATTCAACTGGGCCGCATAAGGCGTTACAAGCGCCGTTGGAAGAGTCACGATGCCCGCCCCGGCCGAACCTCCGATGTATTGCTCGGGATTCTCCAGGGCGACGGCAAATGCAACTTCATCGCTCGGGTGGTAGACAAATCGAAATCCCGGCTGACGCGCCCATGTGAGGCCAAGCTGATAGTTGACGTCAACCGTCTGCGAAAAGAAGACGTCGTTCGGAAGGGGCGAAATCCCGTTGCGGTTTGGGGTCATCAAGCTCCAAGACTGCCCTCCCATGAATTCCCATTTTTCCTTCCTGACATCAACCCAGTACAAGCGCATTCGCATGCTGTCGCTGTTGGTTGTTACCGCGGAATTGGTCGGGAAGAAACCGAGGAAATCGGATTCAAGATAACCGATCACGTGCGAGCCCAGCACATCGGCGTCAAACCGGGCGCCGATCCTCGAGTTCTGAGCGCTGAGACGAACCTCAGTCAGTCTTCCGGCCGGGGTATTTTTGAAGGGGATGCCTCCAAAGTTGCTGCCGATGCCGGCTCCGGTATTCGTGCTTCGAAAGACGGATGTGAAATCCATGAATCCGACAGGGGTGATAGTAGCGCTGCCGATGTGAATTTGCAGAGGCGAATCCTCGGTTGCCGCGGGCCTCATCGGGGCCGATTTCACGTTCGAAGAGTCGCCCATCTTTGCCGGGTCATTGGCCCCGCCGATGACCGCGGCCGCGGTAGTCGCAGTCATGCTAGTAGCCGAGCTGCCCGGCTTCATCGCCGGCACGGCCTGGGTCGGCTGGCCGGACTGAAGCACTTCGATTGCGTGTTGCTGCTGCTCGATGATCATCTCGAGCTTTCGTACCTTCTCGTTTAGCACACGCAACTGCTCGCCTGCGCCAACGGGCTCGGGCTTCGACTCGGCGGCGCGGCCATCGGAGGATGGGACTGCCGATTTTTCGGAATTGTCGGCCGCCGGTTTCTTTACGTCTTTATCATCCGACGGAGATCGGCCAAAGGCCGAGAAGTTGAAGATCAGTAGTAGCGTGATCGGTACTAAGATAACGAAGTGGAGTCTTTTGCTGCTCACGAAGCTCTCCTTCCTGTAGTGGATTGCGGGAGAATTTGAATCCGCACTTTGATGCTGCGCGCCGGAGTTGTCCATAGTATTGCAATTTGGTTAAGGCATCCTTGCGACAATATTAATTCTGCGTTAACCGATAAGATGATTTCAGTATTCTACATATCGTGCACGCAGCTTGCCGCGACCGATCAGATTGTTCGCGCCGGCAGTCCGGCAATCAACCTTTCGCCCCTGCTCGCTTCAGAATCTCCGTTATTTGTTTATTGTTCTTTTCTTCGGCGTACTTCATCGCGGTTCTGTTACTCGCGTCTTTGATATTTGGATCCGCGCCGCTATCAAGGAGCAGTTTGACGGCGTCTTTTTGACCATTCAACGCGGCCGACATGAGAGCGGTGTATCCGCCGGACGTCCTTGTGTTGACTCGCGCTCCTCGCATGATCAGTACTCTTGCCGCTTCGACATTCATTCCCGAGGCTATCATTAAAGCGGTCACGCCGCCTTCGTTTTCAGTGTTCACGTCAAAGCCCTCAGCGATCAATCGTTCCACCTCTTGAATATTTCCTCGCTGGATTGCGTCAATGAACGCGGACCTCCTGGCTTCCGTCACCGCGGAAGGCCTGGTCTCGTTCCCGCTGCTTGCCGCCGTATTGGCGGGTCGATCGGCTTTGCAGCCGAATAATGCCGCGACTGGAACTATCAGGAGAATCACAGTGAGGGTTTTCTTCATCACTTGATCGGGGACGCAGAGATCAAACGGCTTGCCATCGATCCTCCGTTATTTCAAATCGTCTCCAGGAAGCGTTATACACGGAGACCTGTTCAATCCCGGATAATTTGACCGCCAAATCGTACTTCCGAATACCTATGCGATCAAGCGTTGAGAGATCACAGACCGGGTCGTCGCCGCTCGTTATTACACTTTATTAGACTTTGGGCGCGCGAAACGGGCGCTCAGAACGAGTTCAAAACCGCCCCTCTCTTATCGGCAAATCCGCTGAAAGTAGCGTAACTTTATTCGGAAATTTTCATCTTGACACTCAGAAATAGGCTGCGGTAGTATGCGGCCACTTTTCGCATTTGGGTGCTTTCAAGAATTTTTGGTAGGTGTTTGAAAGTTGTGCAGCAAGCAGTGGAAGTCAAAGTGAAAGCCGCAAGGCAGGGCTCGTCCGGCAGCGAGCGTTGCTTTGCGGTTTTCTTTTTGGCTTCCAGGTAGCCGCGAAATCGCCAGCTACTGAAAACATCAGCTCACCAAGATCGCGATGAATCCGATTGCGACAGCGCTCGCCCGCGGGTTCTTGCGGTAGCTGCTTCTCCAAATTCGAGAGTAGTCAGACTCGAGGAGGAATTCGCAAATGTCGACATCAAATGGCAAGGTCAAATGGTTCAGCAACGCGAAGGGCTATGGGTTTATCGAACAACCGGGAGGCGCCGACGTGTTCGTTCACTACTCGGCGATTCAGGACGACGGATACAGATCGCTCAAACAGGGCGAAACCGTCCAGTTCGAAATAGTCCAGGGGCCAAAGGGACCTCAAGCCGAGGCTGTTAAAAAGATGTGACATCAGGCGCGAATTTTGACTGGTTTCCTTTTGCCCTGCTCGACTCGAGCAGGGCGCTTTGTTTGAAGGGCTGATTCAGTCTTCGGATATGGCGGGTCGCGCGGCGAATTTGACGTGGCCGTTATCGACCCCTACGACGAAATCCACGGCCTCTGCTTCAAGATCGCTCTTTATTTGATCAGTGCGCGAGTTGAGGAACTTGCTGAATACCTCATAAGTCAGATTGCCGATCTTTTCACCGCACTGTCGCTTGGCCGCGATAAGATGGTCGTAGAGATCGCTTACTTTTTCCGGCTCGCGGCGAGGATCCGAACAACGAACTATGACCGAGTGAGATCGAGCGGCGGCTTGCGCTTCAGCGGTCGGCGGTTTGCCGCTCTCTTCTCGTTCGCCGGTTTGCCTGCGCCACAACTCACGCAGCGCGTTATATCGTGCGACCAGGCTGTTGTAGCGGAAGCGCTGCACAAAGGAGAGGCCCCGCATATCGAAGACTCGCTTGATCGTCGATTCAACACGCCCCTTGGTATCGAGCGGCGGTTTGACCGTTCCCCCATTGAAGTAGATGTCGTACTCTATCTTGAGCCGGCGCATTTCAAGCTCGAGCCTGTCGAGATCGAGATCTATGGGATTTTCTGATTTTTGCTCCATCCAGTTAAAGCGGCGGGGGGCTGCATTTGGATCAAATAGGGGTTGTGCTAGAATGTACGGCAGGCACTTCACAGTGTCAACATAATTCACTACAAAAAACGTGACTGAATGCCCAACGAAATGCTGAGGCAGTTGCCGTCGATTGAAAGCGTTTTATCGACGCCTCAGGGCCTGCGGCTGTCCGCCGAGTTGAACCGCGACCTCGTTCGAGATCTGCTGCGCCGGATCATGGAAGAACTGCGCGAAGAATTAACAAACACCGATTCAACTCAATCATTATTCGAGGGCCGCCCCATTTTAGACGAAATCGAAAAACGACTCAGCGAACGAGCCCGGGCGCTACTGAAGCCGTCGCTGCGGCGAGTTATTAATGCTACTGGGGTGATTCTTCACACCAATCTTGGCCGCGCGCCTCTCGCCTCCAAAGCAGCAGCCGCGGTCTCGAACATCGTCTCCGGTTATTCAAATCTGGAATACGATCTCGATAAAGGAGCGCGAGGCCGGCGCGAATCGCATCTGTCGGATCTCGTATCGCGACTCTGTGGAAGCGAGGCCGCCATTGTTACCAATAACAACGCTGCGGCGGTGTTGCTGGTGCTGAACACGCTGGCTGAGGGCGGCGAGGTGCTCGTCTCGCGCGGAGAGCTGATCGAAATCGGCGGCAGCTTTCGAATTCCGGAAATAATGGAGAAGAGTGGTGCTGTACTGCGCGAAGTGGGGACAACCAACAGAACTCGAATCGCGGACTATGAGCAGGCCGTCACCGATAAGACCAGGCTCATTTTACGGGTTCATCCTTCAAACTATCGCATAATCGGATTTACCGAACGGCCATCCGCGTCCGAAATAGCGGAGCTGGCCAGCCGGCATCGAATAGACTCGTTTGAGGACTTGGGCTCCGGATGCCTGATTGATCTCAGCCCCTACGGCATAAAGGATGAGCCGGTCGTTTCGGCTTCTCTGAAAGCAGGAATATCGGTCGCTAGCTTCAGCGGCGACAAGATGCTTGGCGGGCCGCAAGCCGGCATCATCGCGGGTTCACGGTCCGTAGTCGATCGAGTGAGCAGGAATCCTCTTATGCGGGCCCTGCGAGTCGACAAGATGACCTATGCGGCTCTTGAAGCCACGCTTCGCTTATACGAGTGCGGCAAGGCCGAATTCGAGGTGCCGGTAATAAAGGCTATGGCAGCCTCTCAAAGAAATCTGCAAGATCGTGCATCGGTGTTCTGTAGCCGATTCAGGGCCGCTACGAACGGGATTATCGATGCGACTATCGAAGAAGGCGAATCGATTGTTGGAGGAGGTTCGGCGCCCGGCGTGGGCATTCCGACGCCTCTAATCACCTTGCGCGGCGCGAGCTTTTCAGCCGCCTCGCTGGAATCGGGCTTCAGGTCGAACGATGTGCCCATTTTGACCAGGCTCGATCGAGAGTGCGTCATAATCGATTTGCGCACCGTGGAAATGGACGAGGAGGAAGCAATCATCAACGCCGCCGCCCTTATCGCAAGCTCCGCGGCAAAGACCATGGCGTCGGCTAAGGATTAGCTCGAAAGATCGAAGTCAAGAACGAGGAACCAAAAAGCAATGCAAAGCCTCTTCACTATTATTTTGCTTCAAGCGACGCGAACATCGCTCTCCAAGCCTGTCATTATTGGGGCAGCGCTTTTCCTGATCCTGGCGATTTTCGCCGTAGTCTATTTCTTCAAGCGCGTAAAGAACACCGAGAAGGAAGCTGAGGATGATTGGACATCAGCCGGCGCCAAGCTCTTTGCGGTCGATGCGCCTTCTGCTTCGTCCAATCGAACTGAAGCACAAGCGATATATTCTCCCGCGCCGCAACCGGAGCCTGTCGTACACGAAGAAGCCGCGCCCGTTGAACCCCCTTCTCCAATTACTGAAGTGTTAGGCGAGACCCGTCCCGCTGCCTTTGAGGATGAAACGACCATAGTGCATGAAAGCCCTGCCGCTATAGTAGAGGTTCCTGGGGTTCCGACGATTTCGCCCGAGGAATCGTCCGCAACGCTTGAATCCGCTTCTCCGTTCGACGACGAAATATGGGCTGAGCTTGGCGAGTCTGAGGCGCCCCTCGAAGCCCCGCTCGCGGGAATGATCGACGCTCACGAAGACGAAGCGGACGCGCCGCTCGCCGGAATGGTTCGAGGAGCCGAGGTGACAAGGCCTCCCTCTCGCGCTGCTCTCTTGGCGGCTTCGGCGGAGACCGTCGAGCGATCAACAACGGCGGAACCGCATAGCCCGGGGGCGGCGAAGTCCGGCTCAATTCTCGGCCTGCCGGCGGAACCTTCGGCTAAGCCATTCGTGCTCGGCAAAGCAACCAGCCAAGTCGGCGTCGGCACCATCACCAACTATGGAAAACCCGTTGACGACGAGGGTGGAAAAGGCGGCACTATTACTCTGGCCGTAGTCGTGTTGATCATTGGAGGCGCGGTGGCGGCGTTCTTCCTGAGCCCTCGAGTACACTCCTCTGTCACCGATTGGGTCGCGAAAATGCGGGGCGGCGCGGCCGTCGCGGACGAACCCGCGAAGGCTCAAGTATTCCCATTCAGACCCGAGCTCAGCAAAGAAAAGCCGCAGGCGGTTGCGAAAGGAACCGTGAGCAACATTTCCAATCAGGATCTTACTGGACTGGCGGTCGAGGTTTCACTCACTCGAAAGGATAACGGTCCTTCCGAAAATCGGAGGATCGCTATTTCACCCGATACTATTGCGCCAAACCAGCAGGGAGTGTTCGAGTTCGAACTGGAGCCGACTCAATACACGGGATACAAGGTAAACAAGCTCTTCAACTCCGAGGGAAAAGAGATTAAGTTCACAACTCCCGCGCAGCAGAAGTGATTCTTGGGACCTGTCTCGGCGATTTGAGACGACGGCTGGTTGGACCAGTTTAGTCGGGGCATCATTACAACCGCTTCATTAATTACTGTTGAAGCAGTACCCTCTTCTGTCTATAATCGCCGCTAGGTTCGATAGCGCAACAGTGTAAGCTGACCTTCCAACGAACCTGACTGCCCCTCAATTGTAAGCTCCCTGCGAGAGAGTATTAGCCTTTACGTTGCCCGTTTGAAATCGAATAGCTCCGCGCGAGGCATACATATTGAGGCACGGCATAAATGTCACCAAGCATTGATCAACTATTAACTATCGCTTGTAGCAAGTGCGCATCGGATCTTCACATAAAGGCAGGAAGCTTTCCCTTTATCAGGATTAATGGAGAGCTTCAACCGATGGTGGAAGCCCAGAGATTGTCCGCCGAAGACACGCTCAACATGGCCTTTTCGATCATGAACAACCGCCAGAAACAGCGGTTCACCGAAAATGCCGAAATAGACATAGCCTACGGCGTATCGGGCCTGGGGCGCTTCCGCTGCAACGTCTTTCAGCAGCGCGGAACCGTTGGAATGGTCCTTCGAGTCATTCCAACTACAGTGCGGAACATAGACGAGCTGCGGCTTCCTCCGGTCATTGAAAAAATCGCCGATGAGAAGCGCGGTATGATTCTCGTCACCGGCACGACAGGTTCCGGAAAGTCCACGACCCTTGCGGCTGTGATCGACTACATCAACAGAACCCGAACAGGACACATCGTCACCATCGAGGATCCTATCGAATTTCTGCACCGAGACAAGAAGTCTTATGTAAATCAGCGAGAGGTCGACGTAGATACGAAGTGTTTTTCGGACGCGCTTCGCGGCGGGCTGCGACAGGATCCGGATGTCATCCTGGTCGGTGAGATGCGCGATTACGAAACCATAGAAACGGCCCTGATGGCCGCTGAAACCGGTCACCTCGTGCTCTCAACTCTCCACACGCTCGATGCAACTGAAACGGTGAGCCGCATAGTTTCGGTGTTTCCGCCTCATCAGCAGCGAGCCATACGTCTTCAGCTCGCAAGCGTTCTTCGCGCGGTCATATCTATGCGTCTCGTTAGGGCCGCCGATCCGATACAAGGACGGGTTCCGGCAGTGGAGGTCATGATTACCACTCCATATATCCGAGACTGCGTAGTTCACGCGGAAAAAACGCCGTTGATCAGGGAGGCTATCGCGCAGGGAACTTCCCAGTATGGAATGCAGACCTTCGATCAGTCGTTGTTTGATCTGCATACTCGCGGGCTGATAACATACGAGGAAGCGCTGAGTGGGGCCTCTAACCCGGATGAATTCAGATTAAGAGCGTCAGGAATCCGCTCGGCAAGTGATCAGGCGCGTGAAGAGATGGAACGCTCTCGAATGCGCACAGGCTCATTGGAATCGGCCAAAGGAGAGTCGAAACAGTTCGCCAATTGGCTATTAGAAGGCACAGAGCACGCCGTGAAATAAGGACGTCAGAACTTGACGACTCGACCGATGCCGGCGTGCCGAATGGGTCCGCGGAACGGGACAAAGAGCATGAGTCCCGCAGGCTCTTTGCAAGAGCGATCAAGTTACTCGCCGCGAGACCTCGGAGCGAATTTGAGATTCGGGACCGCCTGGCTGCCGAGGATGGATCGAGCGCGATCGATCAATGCGTCCTGAGGCTCAAGGAAATGGGATGGATCGACGATGCGAAATTCGCCGCGAACTACGCAAATCACCGGGCCTCGGCCAGATCGATCGGGAGGGCTCGCATAGCGCGCGAGCTTGCGGCAAGAGGAATCACGAGGGCTACTATAGACGAAGCGCTGCGTGCGGTCTTTCGTGAGCTTGATGAAGAGACCCTCATAGACCGCGCTATTGAGAAACGAATGCGAAAATCCACGGCGGCTATCGATCCAAAGGCGGCAAAGCGACTATTCGATCATCTTGCAAGGCTGGGATTCGACCGCGAGCTGATTATTAGCAGAGTTCGCGCTCTCAGAACGGGCAGCAAAAGGATCAGTTAAATTACAGGCGGAAGTCAGTATGACTCCCGCCAGCAGAGCATCGAGGGCTCAACTATGCAGAATAGGTCGGCGGACAAACGAAAAGAAAAGCGAATCGCATATTTGTGTGAAGTGCAGTGTGAAGGCGCAAGCGTTGGGAGCCTCAACACCAGGATCAATGACCTGAGCTCCTCCGGCTTATTCATCGACTCGATGACCTGCTTCCCGGTAGGATCGGTGCTCAAATTAAAATTCCGAATTCGAGAGAACGAAATCAGCACGTCGGCCGAGGTTCGATATTGCATGCCCCAGATAGGAATGGGGGTCCAGTTCATCGATCTCACTGAAGAAGCCCGCGCCCTAATCGAAGAAGTGGTTGAGGGAAAACTCAAGCCCTGACCTTCGACTAACCATCTTCTTTTTTACTGCTGTCCTATCAAGACAGTCTCCAGTCAAAGACGGTCTCCAGTCAAAGACAGTCTCCAGTCAAAGACAGTCTCCAGTATTCACCATCCCATACTTCATATCTAAACCAGCCTACGGGATACAACTCAAAACCACATCAGTCGTCTTTCGGTTAGCGAGCTGCAATCCATATCGGTATTCAGTCTCTGATTACAGCAACATTTTCTCTCGATAATGGCGCTCACTGTCTCAGCCCGAAGCACGATGTATTGTGGCGTCTTGTGCGAAAAAAAAATCAAAAAAATTGTGCTTGGCGCGCATTTTTTTGAGACTCTCCCGTCTATGTATATGAGGCTCGTTTCGTTGGCCCCGAAGCAAAGCCTCAACAAATATTCGATCGATTCGGGAGTGATTGGTGCGTAGCGTCCCAGATTGCGTAGGGTTCCATAGATAATTTCGGTAATAGAGATATCAAAAACGAGGTAACGCCGTTAGGTCTTGCCTTGAGTCAGATGCTGTGTGTTCGGCAGGAGATGAAAGAACAGGTCATTGGTGACGTGGGCCAATTCCCGCAGATTCTAGCTCGAAGCCCGCACACACCTGAACGAACCCTAACGGAGAGAGACGCTCGAATCAGAGTTTCCCATAACGCACAGTGGAGCTGATAACTAAAGACCATTCTTATCAAGCGCCAAACTCGCCGAGTGGACACTGACGCTTGTCCTGGTGAGTGAAGAAGAGCCCGAATCAAGCTCGGTGGAGGGATAATGGCTGGAAATAAAAGAAGCAGATCAGGCAATGGAGGGAAGAGCCGCTATGCTAGCAGGCCTCAGAGAATACGCCTGATTGTAACGGGATTCGTGCTAACGATACTTCTCGCCGGTGGAATCCTCGCTCAACGCCGTTCTCATAATACGGCACGACCCACTCAAAGCGAACATAGTCAGGTATCGCAGAGTCCGACGCCTGCCTCGCAAATTCAGACCGCCTCGTTTGATCCAGCTTCACCCAGTAAGGAATACGTGTATGCCGGAGGGCGGATGGTTGCTACTGAAGAGCCGGGCGGCGGAGGGAGCGGCGGAGGCGGAAGTTGCAGCGGACAGGCGAATCCACGAGCCGATTTCGATCAGGATCATAAGAGCGAAATGACCTACTACCACAACGGAGTGTTCGGGATTCTG
>Ga0209687_1000048_pt1 | contig 53219 bp, 46 predicted proteins | sample GraSoiAngelo_136_FD_185893 | JGI IMG/M metagenome (GOLD analysis project Ga0209687, IMG submission 185893) | Grasslands soil microbial communities from the Angelo Coastal Reserve, California, USA - 14_0929_09_20cm (SPAdes) (version 2) | ecosystem: Environmental > Terrestrial > Soil > Grasslands ...
TGAAGAGTGGCGAGGCAGAGGAATGGCTAGTGCAAATCGTAGAAAGAGATGCTGGCTACCAGCTTTTCTTGTCTTGCGGTGAACGCCGGTTTCTCCTGCCTGACTGCGCCACTTTGTCTGAAGACCGAAGCGAGCGCATTGCGGGGCTGGACCGAATTGCTGCAGAAGTGAATCTATCAAACCAAGCTAGGAAGCGATGGCGAGAGGCGGTTGCAGCTCATGCCCTAACGGACGACGAAATGGCACTACTGCACACCGAGATCAAGGCGACGCTGATTCGAGTGGCGGCTTTGGTTCGCGCAGAAATGGCAGCAGGGACGGGTCAGTTATCTATACTGGTTCCTACTTCATCACACTATTTTGATCGCCTGGTCGGAGAGTATGACGACAGTCAAAACATCGTGGAGTATGCCCAAAGGCGAGTCCGCGAGCACATTCGCGAGTTGATATCGTGGAACCCGTATTATGGATTCCTATACTCTTTATTGCTCTCTTCACACTCCTCAATCTCCGCTGAGAGCCTCGCGGAACAAATGGAGGAAGAGAAACTAATTAAGGCCTATGAGTGGCTTCAATCGGCTGGAGACAGAATATCTCAAATTGGAGCCATCGAGATTGGGCTATCAATTCTTGATAAACGACCGATTCTTGAGCCTTTCTTGCAGAGGATCATTGAGCAGATTCGAGAGGATAATCCCGACGATGATCAAAGTCAGTTTAATCTCTTATCGTCATTGACCATGCTTGTTGATGGCGAACGCTCTCGCAAAAGGGTAGTCCCCACGAAACCACCATTCTGGCGCCGATTAGGCTCAATTGCACAGGCTTCACTCATACAACGGTGCGTCATAGATTCGCACATTGATATTGCTACCTTCTCGAGTTGGGCTGCAGGTGTGAGAGTACGACACTTTTATCTTCAAACTCTGTCCGACCTTCGTCTAGAACCAAGGTGGCTTCCGGACTATGCCTCGGGGTCTCAGCTTAAAGCCGAGTTCATCGGTCGAATTATGAACGCCGCCCGACGGAATGATCCGAGAATTCAGTCTAAGGTACTACGAGAGACGCTCTTTGGAGAAGGACCTGCAGCGATCACCTGGTACCTGAGATCCCTACATCCGTACTTGCCGGGTCCACTTGAGGGGGATCTAGAAGCCTCCGGCGAACTGCCCGCAGAGTTGTTAAAAGCGATTGAGGAACAGTTTGGCGCCGAGGTACTACATACAGAATCATTCACGGCACTCGTGAACTCCAGTTTGATCTTTCGAATTGGCTCCCAACAAGCGCAGTTAGCCGCAAAAGCGTTGCGGACTGTGAAACACCAAGTCCGTCAAGACACTCACAAAGGCCAACTATTCTCTCTCCTGATGGGACTCGCGAGCGTTGCCGCGGTCACAAGAAATGGTGAACTTGCTGCCGAATTGCAGTTCTTAACACGCCGATATCGACATGAATCATCTATGGACATATTCGCAGATAAGGCTCTGACTATCGGACTAATCGCGGCGGCAGCTCATCGGGAGTTAGATGACTGGTGCCGATTCGTTGGGGAGTGGGTCACTGAGCTTGCATTCCAGTCATTGCAAGGGGATGAGATGGCGAGGCTGCATTCTTGTGTCCAATTGCTTTGTCAAATTGAGCCTGAACTGTGGCGGACCTGTGGCAGGGCCGAAGCAGCCCTGAGTTCCGCCGTTGGCAATTAGAATCTGTTTGATTTTCCAATAGATCCAGAGGCTAAATCCGACGAGAATAAGTCGCGACTTAACTTGCCATCCTTCGTGCGACAGCTACTGCCACACCTCTTATACCGCTCCAATGCCTACCGAAGCTTGTTAGTCGCGACGTCAGGGTCTTTTTCATTTTCCTGGAACCACATTCCAATCGATGTCATATTTCTCAAGGTCTAGCGGAAATGTGCTGTGGCGGTTATGTGAGTTGCAGCCTTAAGTACAGCCCGCTAAAGTAAGCCTTGTCAAATTCAGTGCGGATTTAGCAATGGAGTGACCTATGAGACTTACCCGTGATATCCAGAGCCTCAGCACCTTTAAGCGCGACACAGCGAAGATAGTGCGCCAGATGAAGAAGACGAAAGCGCCCGTCGTGTTGACCGTGAACGGAAAGGCTGAGTTGGTTGTTCAAGACGCCGAAAGCTATCAAGAGTTGTTGGATGCGAAAGAGAGAATGGATGCTATCGAAGGAATAAAGCGCGGGCTTCAAAGCATGAAGAGTAAGGCCGGCAAGCCGGCGGAAGAGTTCTTCCGGAAGTTCTTTGCCGAGAAAGGCATTGCCGAGGAAGAATGAAGCGATACGCGGTGATCTTTGAGGATTCTGCGCAAGCAAACGTGATAAGTTCTTATGAATGGGGCTGTCGAGTGTGGGGCAAGCGCCGAGCTCAACAATGGGCGCGTGAACTACGAGCAGCGGTTTTCAAACAGCTTGCTCTCGTGCCGAAGGGGTTCCCCCTCGCGCCCGAAGACGACGAGTTTTCGGAAGAGATTCGTCAAATGGTCGTGGGCAGATATCGAGTCCTTTTTACGATAAGAGGAAGGAAGGTCCACGTACTCGACGTCCGAGGAGCGTATGCGGAACGAATTGATCAAGTCGATGACGAATCGTGAGTCTGAGTCTCACTGGTTTCGCCCAAGAAGTTCCTCGAGCGGCCATGCAGGTCATGCGTCATTACCGCACCGCGTGGGTGTAATCGACGCGCGTGTCACTCGACGGAGGGAAAAAACAATGTCGACAGGAAAGGAAAGCAGCCCGATCATCCGCCTGGTCGAGTCAGAACACTCGTCTAACGAACGCGGAAATGGATGCGAAAGCGGGTGTGGCGCACATCTTGAAAAATGTGCCATCCGTGCAAGTATCAAGTGATTCAAAAATTAAATGGTGCTCCCGGCGCGATTCCAACGCGCGGCCTTCCGCTTAGGAGGCGGACGCTCTATGCAACTGAGCTACGGGAGCACATTGCCTGTGAAACTAGCAGACCCTCTTTCGAACTGTCCAGCATCTCGCCAAACAGCATCTCGCCAAACAGCATCTCGCCAAAAAGGCGCTTCAACAGGACAACAATGTACCAGTACTTCAACGTACAGTGCTTCAACGTCAGTGCTTCAACGTCAGTGCTTCAACGTCAGTGCTTCAACGTACCAGTGCTTCAACATACCAGCACAACAACCGACCAATACTTCAACCGACCGGCATATCAATCGACAGCATATCAATCGACCAGCGCTTCATTGATCGCAAGCCTGCTGCACGTATTCTTCAATTCAGCAGCTTCTGGATCTCAGCTTCAAGATCTCGGATCTTTATCGGGCCGGAGCTGACATAGCTGCGGCGCACCTTCCCGTCTTTCGTTACAAGGTATGTAGTCGGATAGCTGTGTATATTCAGATCGTAGCTCTGGCCATCGTCGCCCATCAGCACGGTGTAGCGCATGTTGAATTTGCCGACGAACGGCTTTGCTTCTTTGGCTTCACCAGACGCCATAGTAACGCCGACGATCTTCAATCCCTTACTGCCGTATTTTTCCTGGAGGCGATTCAGTTCTGGTATTTCATTGATGCAGGGTTTGCACCAGGTCGCCCAGAAGTCGAATATTACGACGCTTCCGCGGAGAGTAGAGCCGTCGAACGGCTTGCCGTCCATATCGAAGAGCTTAAGCTGAGGCATCTCCTTCTCATCGTCTCCGATATCCATTCGGGGACTCGGAACCGCGCGAGGCGCGCCAAGCGTTAAGAGTACAAAGAGGGACAGCCCCGAAATCAGTCCGCGTATGGATCGTAAGCGCATTTGTATCACCTCTGCTTGAAATTTCTACTCCGGATTGAACGCGAAAAATAGTAACGCAGGCAGTGCCGCGCCGCAAAGAGACACAAGTTTAATATCGCTTTGCTTGAGCAATAAAGTCCGATGTTGTAGACTGTCGCTGATAAAACTGGAGGACACCTGTGAGCCCAGAACTGAGTCAGCTCATTGAGCTCCAGGAACTCGATCTTGAAATTCAGCGTATCGCGGATAAGTTGGCTAGTATTCCGGCGGAGCGAGAGCAGGCGGAAGAAAAGTTTAATCAATACGCGGCCGAGTTCCTGGCGTTGAAGAATCAGCACGAAGAGACCCTCGCAGAGCGAACAAGACTAGAAACCGAACTCGCAGAAACACAAACCCATCACGAAAAATTCAAGCAAGACTTGATGCGCGTCAGCAACGAGAAAGAGTACATAACCGCGCTGCGCGAAATCGACGCCACCAAAAAACATATCGGCGCCCTCGAAACCGAAATATTGAAGCGCATGGAGGAGGCGGAGGCGCTGGCCGAGCAGTTGACTACTTTTGCCCCCGACATCGAAGCCAAGAGATCGGAAGTCGATCTCGTGCTCGCTTCGCTGGACCGGAACAAGGCCGGAAGCGAGGACCGCGTCGGCGAGTTGGAGAGCCGCCGCGGCGAAATCGCGGGCGCAATCTCCGCGAATCTCCTTTCAATGTACGAACGAGTCGCCAAGGCAAGACGTGGAATGGCGTTGTCGGAAGTTCGAGATGGGATTTGCTCGGCCTGTAGAATGAGAGTCCGCCCAAAGATCTTCAGCGATGTCAGAAGGGGTGATCAATTGATCACCTGCGATAGCTGTAGTCGCATTCTGTTCTATCGTCCCAACACCACCAAGTCCGCGGAGGCAGTGACAACCTGACGCGAACTCCGCGAGGTCGTACAACGCGCCGGCGGCGTTATCCGCGTTGCGACACGGAGCGAATGCGCTCCGCGTTGTGTTCGCGGAAACGCGTTTGAAATTCGCCCAGGCTCAAGTTGCTCCAAGCAATGAAAGAGAATAACGACAGGTTGAGAGTTGAAGGCGTGTCCGAGCATTGGTATCGGCCGGAAGAGCCTCGGAAGGGCGATTGGGTATACCGTCCCGCCGTGCTGGTTGAGTGTACGATCAACTATCGCAGCCTTCGCGCCGGGCTCAATCAATCCGAAGAACACAATTACACTGCATGGCTGCCCGAAGGCGATGCCGCGATAGATTGGGATCACCCCGCGGTGATCTTCGACGACACGTCGAGATTATCCAATCAACCCGAGCGATTGATCCCTTACGCGTCGGCTGATCATTCAGTGTCCGCGGACAGCTTCGCGCAATATGAGGCTGAATTGGCGCAGAAGCTCGCGCGGGCCGAACGGCTCAAGATTTATTTCAGCCCGGTGTTCGGACTCTTTTCCTCCCCCGACGAGTCGCTCGAAGACTTTTTAGGACGAGTAGCGGAAGCGGCCCTTGGCAGGGTTGAGCCCGAGCTCGAGCGGCTGCGCAACCGAGTCGAGCTGCAGATCGAACAAATCAGAGAGGCTCAAACACGAAAGGGGCTCAGAGCGCGCGATGAGATCAGCCTCGACAAGATCATCTCGCTCAATCTTCAATTCTTCGAGAGCGAAAACCGGCTTGCGTCGATGTTCTCGACGCTCGCCGGGGCGGTCTTTGGAACAGCCGCGCCCGCGTCGGAAACAGAACCGGTAGGCGATGTGAACGACGAGAAGGAGCTCCGGCAGGATCTTCAGCGAGTCGAGCAGGAAGCGCGCGAAGCGCTCGCTGCCCTATATGAAGAGTATCTGGCTCTGGCGAATGAATACGATCCGTTCGAGATAGGGCTTCAGCCTAACAACATTCAGATAATCAGAAGCGGTATATTGTGGGTTCCGGTAAGCTAGAGCTAATGGCGCGATCTGTTGGCCAGGTTATAAGCGATCATTGCGCGTTCCAGATCGACTAGAGCACGAGTGACGTCGATGCTCGAGTCCGTGTTTGATTTGCCCACGAGCTGCTCGGCCAGTTCCTTCGCCTCCAGCGCCTTCGCCAAATCTATATCCTCGGGTCTCGAAGCTTCGTCAGCCATGATTAAAACGGAGTCTGGTCCGACCTCGAAAAAGCCGTCGCTTATCGCGATTTCTTCTTTTGTTTCTCCTACGTGATAAGTAAGCAGTCCGGCCGGTTTGAGCAATGACACAAGCTCGGTGTGACCCGGAAGGACTCCGATCTCACCATCCAAAGCCGGAACCTCGACACGATCGACCTCGGCATCCAGCACCTTCTGCCCCGGCGTAAAAATCCGAAGATGTATTCCTCTTGCCATATCTGTTTCTTTACCGAGCAGCCCTACATAGTCTTTGCTTTTTCGACCGCTTCATCGATTCCGCCGACGAGGAAGAATGCCTGCTCGGGGAGATCGTCGTGCTTGCCGGAGATCAATTCCTTGAATCCGCGAATGGTTTCTTCAAGCGTAACAAATTTGCCTTTTATACCGGTGAACTGCTCCGCAACGAAAAACGGCTGCGACAAGAACCGCTGAATCCTTCGCGCGCGGGCGACGGTAAGCTTGTCATCTTCAGAAAGCTCGTCGATTCCGAGAATGGCGATGATGTCCTGCAGGTCTTTGTAACGCTGAAGTATCCGCTTGACGTCTTGAGCAACGCGGTAGTGTTCCTCGCCCACTATGCGAGCGTCGAGGATTCGCGATGTCGACGCAAGCGGATCGACCGCCGGGAAGATGCCAAGCTCGGCTATTTGCCGCGACAATGCGGTAACCGCGTCAAGGTGCGCAAAGGTGGTCGCTGGAGCCGGATCGGTGTAATCATCGGCCGGCACATAGATGGCCTGCACGGATGTGATAGATCCCTTCTTTGTAGAGGTGATACGTTCCTGAAGCTCTCCCATTTCGGTCGCGAGTGTGGGTTGATAGCCAACCGAGGAAGGCATGCGTCCGAGCAGAGCCGATACTTCCGAGCCCGCCTGCGTAAAGCGGAATATATTGTCGATAAAAAGCAGAACGTCGGTTCCCGCCTCGTCTCGGAAATACTCGGCTACAGTCAGCGCGGTCAGCGCGACCCGTAGTCTTGCTCCAGGAGGCTCGGTCATCTGCCCGTAGACAAGCGCGGCCTTCGACGATGACAGCGCGCTTTTATCAACGTACTCGAGGTCGAATCCGCCGCCTTCTTCTATGTGCTTGTAAAACGACTCGCCAAAGTTGATGACCTTGGTCTCGACGAATTCGCGAATCAGGTCGTTTCCTTCTCTAGTGCGCTCACCCACGCCGCCGAATACCGAGTAGCCGCCGTGACTTTTCGCGACGTTGTTGATCAACTCCATGATCAACACAGTTTTGCCGACGCCCGCGCCGCCGAATAGGCCGATTTTACCGCCTCGCAAAAAGGGCTCGAGCAAATCGATGACTTTTATTCCGGTGACGAACATTTCCAGATCGGTCGATTGATCCTGAAATTCAGGCGCGTGGCGGTGAATTGGATAGTGTGTATCGGAAAGGACAGGTCCGAGCGTATCAACAGGTTTCCCGAGAACGTTCATGACCCTTCCCAGCGTCGCGGTTCCAACCGGAACGGTTATTGGCTGGCCGAGATCGATCGCTTTCATGCCTCGAATCAGGCCTTCGGTAGGTTCCATCGAAACGCACCGGCATCGGCCCTCACCCAGGTGCTGCTGAATTTCAACCGTGATGCTTATCGGCTCCGGGACTTCAAAGCCGTCGCTAACTACATTGAGAGCCTGATGTACGGGCGGGAGACTTCCTTCGTCAAATTCGACATCGATCACAGGACCGATAACCTGAATAACCTTTCCTTCGTTTGCCATTCAAACCTCGCTCCTCGAAGAGTGCATGTAATTAATAAAATGCGGCAGAGCTAAAGCCCCGCCGAACAAAGTCCTGAAAGATAGCACATAGAAATGGGCTTCGCTAGCTCTCCTGATGAACTTCTATGAGTTGAACCACGCTCTGGAATCGTGATGTCGACGGCGACTCGGATTAGTCCATAACACCGCCTCGTAATGGCGGCCTACGATTGACCGGGCAGCCGAGGGCGTGATAGCTTGCGCAATTCCGATCGGCTCTTTTTCATTAAGCATCCTCGGGTGCCCCGCGTTGCGGGGAGAATAGGGAAGCGGGTGAAAATCCCGCACGGTCCCGCCACTGTGAAACTTCCTGAGCCGCCGACACACCGCCACTGACCAGAGAGTCGGGAAGGCGTCGGCCGCGGGGACTTAAGTTTAGTCCAGGAGTTGAGTCAGGAGACCTGCCCGAATGCAAAACTATGCCGGCGCTCCGCGAGAGAGGGCCAGGCCAGGGATTTCAGTCGATAACTTCAAGACTCCTGTCCGGCCTGCTCCACGAGGCCGCGCGGGAGTTTTTCAGTTTGAGAAGGAAAATCACCAAAACTTCGGGTCTGTTTGCGATTTGGGCCGCCGCCTCTCTTATCACAATCGCAAGCTGCGCGCGCCACAGCGGGCAGCATGCAACCGGCCAATTCATCGATGAGCTTGGGCGAAGCGTCACTCTTCGATCGCAGCCGCGGCGAATCGTTTCCCTGGCGCCCTCTGTCACCGAAACTCTGTTCGCACTCGGGTTGAAAGATCGCATAATCGGTGTGACCTCGTTCTGCGACTATCCACCCGAAACCGCGGCGGTCGAGAAAGTGGGAGATACCCAGCGGCCCAGCATCGAGAAGATCGTTTCACTGAAGCCCGATCTGGTGGTCGTCTCGACATCGAGCGAGCTCGAACCTTTTGTAAAGAGGCTCGACGACCTAGGCATACCCGTTTATGTGAGCAATCCTCGAAACGTCGACGAGGTGCTGAGGTCAATCGATGGACTCGGCCAGGTTACCGGGGCCGTCGACAAAGCTCGCGAGCTCGTGAACGAAATGCGCGAACGGATTGAGCGCGTGGAGTATCGAACATCGAACCGCCCCAAGCCCGCCGTGCTGCTCTTGCTGGGAACCGAGCCTTTGATTACCGCCGGCAGCACCAGTTTTCTCAACGATCTTATAAATCGCGCGGGCGGCCGCTCAATCTCGGGTGATATAGCGAGCGACTATCCGCAGTTCAGCTTCGAAACCGCGGTGGAGCAAAAACCTGAAGTCATATTCATAGAAGCCGGCGAGGATACGCTTCCGGCTCGATTGAAAGATACCCCCGCGGGCAAGAGCGGTAGAGTATTTCACCTCGCGGACGAACTCTTGCTCCGGCCCGGGCCTCGCATCGTGGATGGTTTAGAAGCGATGGCTGAGAAGATTCATCCGATTCTGGATTGAAATAGGATGAGACGCATTCACCCGATGCGATTTCGCAATTGAGATTTTCAGGAGAGGATACAAGTCCGGACTGACACGATGAGAGCGGCGGCGATGACAGGCCAGGCAGCGGAAACACGATTGTGGATGCGCGAACGTCTCACGCGCAGACGGCTGGCGATTACTATAGCCTCGCTCCTTGTCATCCTGGCGGTGTTGTCGATGGCGGCCATCGCAATCGGAAGCGAGCACATCGCGTTCGGCGAAATCCTCAACGTGATGGTCTCCGAAATTACCGGGCGAGCCTCCGGAATACAGCCCGAGCACCAGACTATCATCGCGGAGATTCGGCTTCCTCGAGTATTGATGGCGATCATTGTCGGGGCTTCACTCTCAGTCGCGGGCGCCGGGTATCAGGCGCTGTTACGAAATCCGCTCGCCGATCCTTATATTCTGGGAATCTCAACCGGCGCCGCGGTCGGTGCGATACTTGCCACGTTATACGGTCAGGCGCTCTTCGTCAGCCGGCCGCTAGCGGCATTCGTGGGCGCTCTGGTCACCATCGGGGTTGTTTACGTTCTGGGGCGCGGCCGCCAGGGCACATCCACGGACAGATTAATTCTTGCCGGGGTGATAACAAATTCGTTCTGTTCATCGATAGTGATCTTCCTGTTGACCGCGCTGGCGGGCTCGCGACTGCCGAGCGCGTTTTCGTGGTTGATGGGTGATATGAGCGGGGAGTTTCGATTGATCCCGGCGGCTTTTGTGTTGATGGCTGCGGGTATGGTTGTGATCTTCGGGTGCGCCAGAAGCTTGAATCTGTTGATGATCGGCGAGGAGGATGCGCTTGCGCTCGGAGTCGACGTGAAGAGAGTTAAGCTCGTCGTTTACATCACGGCATCTTTGATCACCGGCGCTTCAGTCGCGATCAGCGGAGTAATCGGTTTCGTCGGATTGATCATACCTCATGCGGTTCGGCTGGCGGGCGGCAGCGATAACAGGCTTGTCATACCGGCATCGGCACTGGCGGGAGCCGCCTTCTTGTTATTAGCCGACACCGCGGGACGAACCATTGTCGCGCCGCGCGAGATTCACGTGGGTGTAATTACGGCGCTGGTCGGCTCGCCCGTATTTGTGTACCTGTTGCTCAGGAGAATGGATTAAGGAAGACATCCTTTGTTCTTTGTCACTTGTTCTTTGTTCTCTGGAGTGTGGATTTTGATAAAGATAGACAAGACGGATATACGACAAACGCTCACGGCGAATGACGATACCGGACGATGTAAAGAGTACGAATAGCGCTGACAAATGAGCAGCGCCAAGTAGGAAGACGGTTAACGATGGCCAGCGACAAAGTTGCCGCGGACAAGGTTCAAAAGGCCAAGTCTAGAAATGAAAAGTGACGAATGACAAGCTTGCTTAGGGTGCGGGACATTAATTTCAGCTACGCCGGTCCGATCCTTCAGGGGGTTTCGTTCGACGCGGCTGAAGCCGACATTGTAGCGGTGCTTGGACCGAACGGCTCGGGCAAGAGCACCTTGCTTAAGACAATCGTTGGAATCCTGAGCCCCAAGTCCGGAACCGTCTCCGTGGAATCCCGCGATCTTGCAAAGCTGTCACGGCGGGAAGCGGCGCAACTTATCGGGTATGTGGCGCAGGAATCGGCCAGTATGTTTCCGCTTACCGCGATGGAGTATGTATTGCTCGGCCGATTCGCGTTCGGAAAACTCATAGGCTTCGAGAGCGATGAAGACGTGCGAGAGGCTACGCGCGCAATGGAGTTGACTGAAACGTATTCATTCAAGTCGCGGCCGATCTCCGAGCTTTCCGGAGGCGAACGCCAGCGCGTGATGTTCGCCAGGGCCATTGCTTCCAGGCCTCGCCTTCTGGTGCTGGACGAGCCCGCCGCCAATCTCGATATCGCCCATCAGGTCAAGATGCTTGATCTCATGAAGCGGCTCACACAGGAACGCGGTATGACTGTTGTGCTCGTCACTCACGAGCTGAATCTCGCCGCGGAATTTGCCACGCGAGTATTGATGCTGAAATCGGGCCGCGTCCACGCGTTCGGCGAGCCGAGCCAGGTGATGACACAGCGGAAGCTCCGCGAGCTATTCGAAGCGAACCTCATGGTAGATGTGAACCCGATGAGCGGCGCTCCGCGGGTGACCGTGAGTGCATCCGACGCGCTCCATTGATGGAGATTTGTTTCGAGAAATAGAACTCAATCAGAATTCTTTGAATCGTGTTTTTCACAATAACAGGGCCGTTGCGGCGGGGAAGGCGGTGTAAATCCGCCACTGTCCCGCAACTGTAATGCGATCAAGACCGGCAATCGAGCCACTGCCTATTCGGGCGGGAAGGCGCCGGCTCTTCAAGTTCGGCGTCATTAATGAGTCGGGCGTTGAAGCCGCTAAGTCAGGAGATCCGCACGATGGTCCAAGGAAATTACTCTTTCGCGGAAAGGAGCATTCCATGCAAGATAGCATTGCCTCGGGCCTGCGTTGCGGGATCGAGGCGCCCCCTTCAAAGATCAAGGTCTTACCAGGCTTTTTCATCGCAGCGCTTTTGTTCTTCGCTTTAACCAGCGCGAGTGTAAATGTCTTCGCGCAGCAGAAGTCCGCATTGATAGAGGGTACGGTTGTTGACCCACGCGGGGCCGGCATAGCCGGGGCCAGGGTCTCGCTGGGACCGACGACCGAGGCCGCGGCAGGCGAGACTCGAACCGACGCCGAAGGCAAATTCCGATTTTCCAAAATCCACGAAGGCGATTACCAGCTCATTGCCGAGGCAGCCGGGTTCACCCAGTCGACGAAAACAAATATCTCGGTGCGTTCCGATAAATCGGAGGCGGTTACGATCACCCTTCAGGTTGCGGCTATCTCTGATTCGGTCGTCGTGACGGCCACAAGAACTCAAACCCCTTTGAGTGAATTCGGAGGAACCGTTTCGGTAATAAACGATGGCGATCTCTCGCGCGGCGCCTACACAAATGTCTCCGAGTCGCTTCGCCTTGTTCCCGGGTTGGCCGTTGTCCAAACTGGAGGCCGCGGAGGGTTGACCTCGATCTTTATTCGCGGCGGCGAGTCCGACTACAACAAGGTTTTGATCGACGGAGTCCCAGTCAATCAAGCGGGAGGCGCGTTTGATTTCTTTGCGCTTACGCCCGAAAACCTCGAACGCATTGAGGTAGTGCGCGGACCTCAGAGCGCGTTGTTCGGATCGGATGCGATGGCCGGAGCGATTCAGTTGATAACGCGCAGAGGCTACAGCAGCACTCCTAAATTTGATTTATCGGCCGAGGGCGGCAGCTTTGATTTTCATCGTGAGACAGCGGTGCTCTCGGGAGCCCGGCGCTGGTTCGATTACTCGGGCAGCTTTGGGTTTCAATCCACCGACGGCCGGTTTAATAACAACGACTACATCAATCGGTCGGCTTCATTGAATCTCGGGTTCAAGCTCTCGCCTTCAGCCGATCTACGAGTTACGTCGAGATGGAACGATAGTAGGCAGGGAGTTCCCGGTCCGACAGCCACGCTCTTCGCCGATCCGGACCAGCGACAGAAGCACAGAGACATCGCGCTAAGCGGCGCTTTGGATTTCAGAACCGGCTCGAGATGGAGCCACAACGCGAGATTCGTCTATTCGGAATTCGGGACAAACAGCTTCGATCCGGCGGCGCAAGACCTCACGCAGCCGGGCACGCCGCCGTTGCCGCCCTTCGGATTCGGATTCGACTCGGCATTCGCCTTTAATGATCACGAAAAGCGAATCGGCGCTCATTTTCAGAGCACGGCGGCGATCGGGCGATCCAACCTGTTTGTCGCCGGCGTCGACGTCGAGCACGAGTCGGCGGTTTTCTCGAATAGCGACATCTTCTCTCAGAGTCGCGTGTCGCCGGACAGGAATAATCTCGGCATTTTTCTTCAGGATCAACTCGCGTGGCGCGACCTGCTCTTTATAACGGCCGGCGTTCGGGCCGAACGAAACTCGAGCACCGTGCCTTCGGATTTGAGGGCCGTACTCGCTCAACTCGGTTCGTTCGTTCCGGACGGAGACGTGGGATTCGGATGGACTGCTAATCCGCGAATCGCTCTAGCGTTGGTGGCGCGTCGTCATCGAGAAGAATCTCGCGTCGGACTTTCGACTATACGTGCAAGCTTTGGAACGGGGATCAAAGAGCCAACACTGACGGAGGCCTTCAGTCCAAGCCCGTTTTTCCTGGGCAATCCGAACCTGAACCCTGAGCGGGCGATCAGCTATGAAATCGGTCTGAGCCAGGAGTTTTATTCACGGCGAGCGCGTGTCGACTTCACCTATTTCGACAACCGGTTTCGCGACATCATTACCTTCGAGTCCACGACTTCGTTCGGCCCGATCACTCTTCCGACGGGGCGGCTCACGCATTTCATCAACACCGATCGCTCGTCCGCGCGCGGAGTCGAGCTGACCGCGACCGCTCTTGCCGGAGGCGTATTCAGATCGCGCCTGAAACTCACGGGCAGTTATACATTCTTGCGTTCGCGACTCGATCAAGCCGCTGACGTTCTCGTCTTCGCTCCTCCGACCTTCGAAGGTGTATTCAGACCCAATCCCGAGATCGGCCTTCCCCTGCTCAGAAGACCGCGCCACTCGGGGTACTTCGAGGTAGGCTGGATCGCTCATCGATTCGACGCGGCGATTACCGGTGTCCTGGTTGGCAGCCGGAGAGACTTCGATGCGGTCAGGTTCGCCAAGTTCGACGCGAACGGCAAACCGATATTCAACGATGGTTATGCAAAGCTGGATGCGAGCGGGTCATACAGGTTCAACAGGTATCTCAGCGCCTTTGCCCGAATCGAGAACCTGCTGAATGAGGACTATCAGGAGGTGCTCGGTTTTCCTGCCTATCGGCTCAACTTCACCGCCGGCCTCCGTCTGCGCCTGGGCGGAGATCGCGGCTTGTAGTCGGGCTATGAATAAGGAGTTTGAAGGCCTACGCCAATTTTTCAATTAGCGTTTTTTTTCCATTTCGTCAGGAATGCGCCTGGGAGCGCAGGCATCCTGCTTGCCGCGCCTTCCTGACGGCATTGCATAGTGATGAACAGAGTCAAAAGGATGACGAGAGAATATACAACCAATGCTTTAGAACTACCCAAATGTCTCCACGATGAATCGTCGATGTTGCCGATTCACGGGATCACTCGATTAGCCGTGTTGGTACTATTCGGGATCGTTGTTTGCCTAGCTTGCGGATGTGCTTCAGCCGACAAGAAGATCGATATGAAGCGATATCCGAGAGTACGATCCTGGGCATTTCCAGCGGTTGACTCCGCTCGGCTCGTAACGCTGAGCGGTGACCTCCTTTCTACGGATGACGGCGGCCGCAATTGGAGCACGCTTATAGGCGCCGAGTTCGGGAAATTTTACAGCGTCTGTTTCTTAGACACACAATTCGGATGGGCCAATACTCGGAACGGCCAGGTGTTTCGGACGAGGGATGGGGGACTGTCTTGGGAGAGAGTCGCGACAGTCAACGACGAAGCTGAGTCGAGCCTGGGAAAGATCGGATTTCGAGACCGTGAGAATGGCTGGATGATAGATCCATTCGAGTTTTGGCGCACTACCGACGGCGGAGCGACATGGCTCAAGTTAACTCCGAAAGATGCCGGTCCCAGCCAGGGCTTCTACTGCGCCTTTAACACGAACCCTTCTTAGATCGTGTTTATTTTGTCAATTCCCGGGTCGGGTGGCTATTCGGAGTGCACAACGTCTATAGGACCGAGGACGGCGGCGAGAACTGGCGGGTAGTACTTGAGGTCCGATGATGCTCACAACGTTGAGGGAAGTTGCGGCGCATACAACACGGACACCGATTGCGATGCCGTCTCCAACGATCTGATATCGCGGTCAGCGGTCAATTTATCGGCGCGATACGATGCGAAGGTAGTCCGATGTGGATGTGAGCTCCGGTGGCGGAGCCGGGCACCGCGGATCGAAAGGCTATGAAGGGGATTCCGAGCGCCCGCAGATACGCCATCAGGCCCTGACCCTCGGCGCTGTCGGGGTGAACCGCTACATCCATCGCATTATGATGATCAAATCCCAAATGGTTGTGTACGGCTGTCTGTCCGAAGGCGCTTATCGGAAGTTGATGATTGTATTTTGCGGCGAAGAATGTTTCCACTTTTGAGGCCAGTGAAAGCGCCCATTCTCCCGTTCCATTAAAGCGAATCAGCGCTGAGGTCGTGTAGTTACCGCCTGCCCCGCTCTGCTCCTTCAGTAGTTTTTCGGCGGCCTCGACCTCGGCTACTACGTCGTTCGCTTCGCCGAGCTGCTTATTCAACTCATCTACTTTTTGCTGGGCGGTTGCAACAGCGCGCCGAGTGTCTTCGAGTTCGCGCCTCGAGATTATACCCTGGGCGTATAGCTCCGAACGCTTTTTTACCAGCTCCGCGGCGTTCTTCAAATCAGCGTTATAAAGCGGAAGGAGTTTTTCCAGACTCGCCTTATAATCGTTGGTCGCCTGAACCAGATCGTGTCGGGCGGTAGAAAGCTTCTCGGCAAGCTCCTCGTGCTTCTTCTTTTTCTCTTGTGCGTTGGGGTAGGACTTGGCGGTAGATTTGCGCGAGTACTTTGTCTGAGCCTCCACGGCATTGGCAAGGATACAGGCAATAAAAGCTAAAGCTATTGCGATTCTGTGTACTGAAGAGCCCATCTAATTCGAGATCCGTTTCAGTCAGGATCCCCCATATACTGATAAATAAGTATTGTACTATTGAGAAACGATACGCACCACCCAAAGGTTCGGGTAGTGACGCCCGAGGTTCAGGAGGTGGACACTGTAGCCATGATTAAGATCAGCCTTGCGAGGTTTGGTCCGGACCGCCAATATCCTTGTCGCACTTTTGTGCTTCTCAGTATTGCCGGTCCTGAATCTCTGCTGGAGACCTGTATCTGTTCGTTTGCGACTGGCAATTATCCTTGAGGTCTGTGCCTGATCGAAGCGACTATGCCGACCGATGACACTCTTGTTCCTCCCCGCGGGCCTGAAGGCCTCGTATCGGAAGCAACCGTTAAGGTCCGCTATGCGGAGACGGATCAAATGGGCGTTGCGTATTATGCGAACTATCTTATCTGGTTCGAAGTCGGCCGCACGCAATATTGCAACGATCGAGGATTTTCTTATCGCGATATGGAACGCGAGACAGGGCTCTTTTTGATGGTCGCGGAATCCTATTGCCGCTACCGCGAGCCGGCGAGATACGATGACGAATTACTTGTACGGACTCGAGTCTCGCAGCTCACCCGAAGAATCGTTAGATTCAGCTATGAAATAAGCCGGTGTTCGGACGGCGCTTCAATAGCCGTCGGAGAGACGGTGCACGTGCTTGCAAACTCGAAGGGCCGACCTTCAAGCATGCCGGAAAAATATCTGTCACTGCTCCGGGATTAGCTATAGAGGAATTTCAGAATGAAGAGAACATTGATTGTCGCCGTACTGGCGCTGAATTTGGCCGCACTGGGCGCTCCTCGCCAACAGGCGGCAAAAGTCAATGACGCAAAGCGAGAAGCGATAGCCGAGATTGAGGGCCTTCGCGAAATGACTCAGCAGATGGTGGATGAAATATTCAGCTTCAGCGAACTCGGATTTCAGGAGCACGAGACCTCGAAATACGTAACAGGCATTCTCGAGAAGAACGGCTTCAAGATCGAGAGAGGCGTCGCCGGGATTCCCACCGCGTGGGTAGCGAGCTACGGCTCGGGCAAACCGGTCATCGGCTTCATGACGGACATCGACTGTATACCTAAAGCATCACAGAAACCCGGTGTCGCTTACCACGATCCGATAGTTGCTGGAGCGCCGGGGCACGGCGAAGGGCACAATTCCGGTCAGGCGGTGAACGTGACCGCGGCGCTTGTGCTCAAGAAATTGATGGATAAATACAGGCTCAGCGGGACTTTTCGGTTGTATCCGGGGGTCGCCGAAGAACTGCTTGGCTCGAAGGCTTATTTCGTTCGCTCCGGTCTGTTTCGAGATGTCGACGTTATGCTCGGGTGCCATGTCGATTCGGAACTCGCCGTCTCGTATGGACAGACTTTCGTGACGAGCGGACTTGTAAGCGTTCAGTACTCCTTTCATGGTAAGGCAGCGCATGCCGCGGGCGCCCCGTGGCAAGGCCGAAGCGCGCTGGATGCGGTAGAGCTTATGGACACGGCGTGGAATTATCGGCGCGAGCACCTGAGGCTTCAGCAGCGGTCGCACTACATCATCTTCAATGGTGGAGACCAGCCCAATGTCGTTCCGTCCGAAGCGGGGGTCTGGTACTACTTTCGCGAGCTGGACTATCCGCGAATCAAGGAGCTCTTCGAGATCGGCAACAAGATGTCGGAGGCCGCGGCTGCGATGACTGAGACCACCGTGACGCGTCGAATCGTTGGGTCGGCCTGGCCGCCTCATTTCAACAAGGCCGTAGCCGAAGCCGTGCAGCGGAACATCGACGCAGTCGGAATGCCGGAATGGAGCGAAGCGGATCAGACACTCGCGCGAGCCCTTCAGAAGGAGATCGGCGCAAAACAGGACGGCTTGAAAAAAGGCGTAAGCCCTCTCGAATCGCCACGAGAACCGGTGAGCGGCGGCTCGGACGATATTGGAGACATATCGTGGAATCTACCAACCATATATCTTCGCTTTCCCTGCAACATTCCGAATCTGCCCGGTCATAGCTGGGAAAATGCTGTTGCAATGGCAACTCCGATTGCGCATAAAGGCGCGACTGCCGGAGCAAAGGTTCAAGCGCTCACGGCTCTGGACCTCCTGCTGGATCCCGAATTGGTCAAACAGGCATGGGCCTACTTCCGAGAAGTACAAACTCGCGGCGTCAAATATGAACCGTTGATGGCGCCGAGCGACCAGCCCGCCACTGAACTCAATCTCGAAAAGATGGAGAAATTCAGGCCGGAATTGAAGAAGTTCTACTACGATCCGGCGCGCTACAAAACATATCTGGATCAGCTTGGGATAAAATATCCGACCGTGCGGAAGTGATTGCGGCGGAGCTTCGCCGACGGGTTTACCGCCGTGGATCAGTTCATCTTTCACAACAACCGAATTGCTTCGGCGGCTGATGTTCGAATTGAACCGACTTCAGCCGGGCTTCTATACGGATGGGGCGTGTTTACGACTCTGCGGGTTTTTCGCGGAGCGCCTTTTCAACTTGACCGGCACTGGGATCGGCTTGTCAGGCATGCAGAGATTGCCGAGATTCCGCTTCCCATAAGCCTGCCCGATGTTAGGCGGGCCTTCGACAATCTCATCAAGGCGAATATTCTTCAAAACGGCCGGGCAAGAGTCACTCTGCTGAGAGGTGATGCCGGAGCCTGGCGTCTTGGACCCTCGCGGCAAAGCGATCTATTGATATTCACTTCTTCGGAAGAGCCTAAAGCGGCTTCTCCAATAGCAATCACCGTATCGCCTCACCGGGTGCTTTCACATGGCCCGCTCGCAGGTGTAAAGCGTACGGCGATGCTGGAAAACTTGCTCGCCCTGGAAGAGGCACGGGAGCGCGGTTTCTCGGAAGCGATTATGGTAAACGAGCGCGGCGAGATTACGGGCGCCGCCGCCGCCAACGTATTCTGGACCGAGGGCAGCGAGCTCTGCACGCCCTCACTCGGAGCCGGCTGCATCTCGGGAATCACCAGAGGCATCGTTCACGAAATCGCCGAGGGCGCCGGCCTTCACGTGGTTGAAGGAGGTTTCCCGATACAGCGGCTGCTCGATGCGAATGAAGTATTTCTTACCTCAACAGCAAGAGGCATCTCGGCCGTGTCCAGCTTTGACATCAAGCGCTACAACATAGCTCGGGCTCGCGTAACCCGCATGATCGCGAGAGAATTTCAAAAAATGATTCGTGGTGCTAAAATCAGCGCGTCATAAGCCACAAGTGGAAATCAACAGCAACGAAGCTATTGAAAGAATACTCGAGTCGACGAAGACCATAGCGGTCGTCGGCCTGTCATCCGATCCTACCCGTCCGAGCTTCGGCGTGTCGCGGTACATGAAGTCTCACGGATACAAAATTATCCCGGTCAATCCTAACGAATCGAAGATCCTTGGCGAGATGGCATTCGCCACGCTCGAAGACGTGCCGGTAAAAATCGATCTGGTTAATATCTTCCGGCGCGGTTCCGAAGCCGGCGCCCACGTGGACGAGGCGATTCGAATCGGTGTTCCGGCGGTTTGGTTGCAGGAAGGCGTCATCGATGACGATGCCGCGGACCGCGCACTGCGCGCCGGACTCGTCGTGGTGATGGATCGCTGTATAGCTAAGGAGCTTCAGGTGCGCGTTTGAATCTCTGTTGTTTCTCTAAAGATCGCCGAAGGAGCAGCCGGAAAAATGAGAACCTGTCCTAAGTGTGGAGCTGAGAACCGCCAGGCCGCGACCGAGTGCCGGCTCTGCGCAACGCCGCTTGGGTCTTCGGCGCCGCCGGCGGCGCCCCAAAGCACTGAGGCCCGCTCGGAAGAACAGTTGGCGCCTACGCAGATTGTCTCGGATCGGCTTCCTGCCGCATCTCAGCCTGAGCAGAAAATATGCCCCTCTTGTCAGACGGCCAATGAACCCGACTGGCTCTTCTGCCAGTCCTGTGGAAAGAAACTCTCTGAGGACGTACAGAATGACCCCGCTGCCGAAGCAACGCCGGCCAAGTCGGATACGGCTCCTCAGAATCAGCAGCAAGCGAGTTCGCCCTCGTTCGGTCAATCTAAAAGCGCGGCTCCGAACGCGGACCGCGATACGCTCAAGGATCTCGCGAGCAGGAAGCCTGTTGAGTTGCAGGATTCGGCGGACAGTGAGGCTCCTCGAACCGCTTCTCCCGAAGCGCGGACATCGAGTTCTGCTTCTGAAGCACAAGACTTCGGGAATTCTGAAAGACCAGAAATTCCCGCTTCCGGTGTTTGTCCAAAATGCGGCGCGACATCCACGCCGACCGGCTTTTTCTGTGCCAACTGTGGGACAAAGCTGGCGCCCGCGGCGGAGCAGGCTGACTCAGCACCTGCACCGAAACACGTCCTTCAATTGATCACCGAAGGCGGTCAGGTCGGAGGGGCATATCCAATTGAAAGCGGCGAGTTGTCAATTGGCCGCAACGAGGGCGATGTAACCTTTCCGCATGACGGATATCTGTCGGGCAAGCACGCTCGTGTTGTCGAGCGAGGAGGGCGATTCTTTCTCGTAGACAATGGCAGCCGAAACGGAACCTTCGTCAGGATAAAAGGCGAGGTTGAAATCGAAACGGGCGATACTTTTCTTGTCGGCAAGCAGATATTCCGGCTCGAAAAGGGCTGATCTTCAAAGCGGTATTTACACCGCGCTAGACCATCGCATCGAGTAGCGCTTATCGAGTCAGAAGCTCAATCTTTTTTTCATAGAGCGGGTATTGAGACGCCAGCCGCTCTCTCGATCCTGTTTCATAATCGGCGTATTCGAATCCTGGCGCCACGGTCGTTCCGAGGAGCCCGAATTCTCCTCCCGAGCGCAACGCGCATCCCTGCCACACGCCGCGGGGCACGATCGTCTGTAGCTGCATCCCTTCGGCAATATTAGACCCAAGAGTGACGATTTTCCCCGAGCCGTCCGGCCATAGCTGCAACATCTCGATCGGATCGCCTAGATAAAAGTGAAATATCTCATCGCTCTGAAGCCTGTGCATTGCGGAGAAGGTGTCGGGAGTCAGCAGATAATATATGCAAGTTGAAATTGATCGCGCACCTTCATAGCGAGCGGGCAGCGCATCGAGTGATATTGATTCGCCGGCTCTGTAGGTCTCCGCGAAATAGCCGCCTTCTTCCGGATGAGGACGAAGATTCAAGATCGATTTGATTCGGTCCGCGGTAAGCAAAGCTCTCCTCGTTGCCTTTAAGCCGTGTTGTCCATTGTGCGGAAGACTCGCCATTCCGCGCCTTCTTTGCGCCAGATCTCTAGATACCGGCGGTGGAGGGTTTGAGCGTCGCCGCCGTTCTTTAGCTTCAAAACCACTTTGAACGAGCCTCGTGTGAAGGCAAAGTCATCAACGACCTGGATCTCTTCATTGGAGACATCCACGCTGCACTCGAACCTGTCAAACGCGTCGGCGATTCGTTGCGCCGTCTCTGTTTTGGTTTCGGGCGCGGCGCCCTGCCGCGTCTTTATGAGATCATCGGAGTAATATGCCAGCACGGCTTTCAGATCGCCCGCGTTGTACGCCTCGATGAACTTCCGAATAGAAGATTCGATTGCCTGTTCGTCAGTCACATTGAACTCTCTTTGTGAGCAGGTTGGTTTCGACCAACATCAACCGCGAGGCTGAATGCGAACAGGCCCGCTTACCGGCAGCGGCCGGCCTTCTGATTCATAACGCCAAAGGCAGTCGGCCACGCCGAACGGGCCTTCCATTCTACCGTCGTAGTCTTTGCACATCTGAGGCCGAGTATCATACACGCCGCATGTGAACTTTCCATCGGCTTCAACTAATGCGCCGCATCGCTGAGGAATAGTGAAGTAATACTCGGTCTTGCCTCGTTCGATGACGTAGTCGATTTTGAGTCCGTGGAGCTCCATCCAATGAATCTCATCGCGGGCGTCGTCATCCACTTCGCCGCCCGAAAATGTCATGGCCATACAACACTTTCCGCATTGAAGGCAAAGCTCGGATTTCTTCTTGGCCGACAGCCTTTTTTTAAAAGCCATTCTACCCTCCGGGTTCTCCAGCAAAAGAGTCTTTCACGCGGCGTAAGATTACTACGACACTCTCCGCGCAGAAAGTCGTTTACTTCGCAACGAGTCAGGTAAAGAGGTTTCATCAAAAAGGTCAATCGAAGAGACAACAGGTCTGTCCTCATGGATGAAGTCGTATCTCTGGCGAGTGATCTTACTGAGAAATCCGCCTTCGATATTTGTAGGCTCACCGAACAGCTACAGATATGTGTCTCATTAGCGGAGACAGCGCCATAACGGGCGAAGCTTGCTCCAGCGCTTCGGTGCATGGTTGGGCAGGCAGGACGGCTGCGTTCCAAGCGTGCAAATCGCAAATTCGAGACGGCGCTATTGCTCCGGGTCAGAAGCCGTCGCCTGCGAGCCGGCTTTGTCACCGCCTCGCAGAACGTTGGTCTGATCGAGATAAAATGAACGCTTGCCGGTTACTCCGTATTTATTGGGCACGGCGGTAGCGGCGAATCCGTCCGGCTTTAGACTCACTTCAATTCGATAACCCTGAAGCTTTCCTTGCGATGGATCAGAGAGGTATTGCTTGGACAGCAAGTCGTCGAGAGTGGTGTATTTGCCGGACTCGGCGTAATACAGGGTCTCAGCGCTGCTTATACTGCGGAGACGCGCTATTACGGCCATTTCGTTTGCCGCTGTGACTTGCGGCGGCACTTGTCCCGACTGCGGCGTCTCGCCGGCCTGATTAGTTCCGATCGCCGCTGAGCACCCCGCCGAAATCACAGCGCTCAGAATTAAGAGTCCAACTGCGCACCTCATGATCATATCCGCGGCCTCCCGCATTCCGCTCAGCTCATAGTATTTTGAAAGCCCCTGTGCATCAAGAGTATTCAACCCAGAGTATTTAAGACCGCTTGTACAAAACGAGGGCTTCTCAATAAAGTGGCGAGAGTGTTGTTCGGAAATCATTAATTAGCGCCGTTGCCGGCCTTCAACGCGACCGCCTGAACCGGTTTTCTTTTGAATCTTTTGATCTTTTCCCACTCGGCCCGTGCTACAGCCGTCTGAGCCAGCAGGGAAAGGCTGCGAGAGGAGAGCCCCAGCGCTAATGCTTGAGCATGAGCGCTGTCGCGTCGCCCGGACGCCTCAAACGCCGTCCCGATCAATTGAACACCTTCGAGAGCTTCTTCAGATCTATGCATAGTGCTCGGCAGCGTAACCCAGCTTTGAATCACAGGATCCGGGTTGGAGTCTGACAACAACGAGAGCGGCTCGCGGCAATTGTTCAGCAGATAAACCGCCCAACCGAGCCCTTCCGATGAACGCGCATTGTTTGAAGTCAACAGCGACTGTGCCAGGACCAAGGCTCCCTTTACCGCGTTCCACGTGTGAGCATCGCTTCGCGACTGGGCAAGCGCGGCATCGTAGAGGTCCTTCAAGGTCTGCTTATCCCGAATTCCGCGGCTTATTGAATCGATAACAAGGCTCCGGCCGAGCGGTTCCGATATCTTCATCGCGTATGCGGACGCCTGCGTCCAATTCGATTCGCGGACGGCTTTTCTCACAAGTGGACTGTAGACGGCTACGCTCGCACTCCGACGGCTCTCTTCGTCATTGATTCGCGACAGAAGATCTTCCGCTAACCGCGCGTCCGCTTTCATCGCAGCCGCCACTGCGAGCTTGCAATATTGTTCGTTCCGGTGCTTGGAATCAGGTATGGAGGCAGCCCGTGCGGCGGCATCAGCCATATCAGCCGTATTACCGTCTGTCGAGACGAACTCGGGCATGTCTACGGCAATGCGCGCGGTCGGCGCAGGAATCGCTTGCGACCGTGACGTGAGCACCCGTTCGAGTTCAGCAACTGTTTCGTTGAACTCGCCTTGCCATTGCGGCGATACGCCGGCGAGTCGGGCTGCGGCACGAGCGGCCTGAAGAGTGTCTTCGAGTTCCCCGATCGGCAATTCGTTCCCGAGATTACGGTGAAGGCGAAAATTAAGCGCCTCAAAATAGGCGCCGCGCAGGCTGGCAGGCGAGCCCTTCATCAGCACGAAAGATTGAAAGTTCAGCAGGAAGAATGGAGACGCCGAGCTGTCGCGCAACTGGGTTATAAGGCTAAGCGCTTGTTCTTGCGCAAGCTTCATATCGCTCTGCGATAGCTTGCGAAGAAAGCCAGGGATGTCTACGAGTCCGAGCGTCAGACTCTGCTGGGCTAATCGCCCTGCGAGAGATGGGTCGCGATCGATCTGCTCGAACGCTACAGCTAAAATTGCGCGCCCTTCCTCGGACCAATCACCCGCGACCGGGGGATGGCTCTCATTACCGTCGTCTTTAGACAGCATTTCAGTTACCATCTTTGGGTCTATTCTGGCGACCTTGCGGAGGATCCACATCTTGAGTTTTTCATAAGCAGGGCGGCCGCCAGCCTGTGTTTTCGGGGATCGATCATCCCGCTGAAGCACACGCATTCGATCGAATACGCCCAGTAGAACCGAATGAGCCCGCTCCTTGTCCATCTCCCACATCAGGGATGCCGCTTCGATTTCGGCAATGATCCTGAACTCGATCGATTCTAGGCGATATGCTGAAGCGAAGATAGATTCTAAATTGGATCGAATGGCCCGTTCCTTTTCGTCGAAGTCACTGCGTTCTCTTTCTAAGTCCGCTGAGGCTTCTTTCTTTGTGACCGTCTGGACAGAAGCGCCAGGTCTGGATTCGTCTCGCTCTTTGATTGGGCTCGCTGGTCTAGCGTCGGGCTTCACGTTAGCGGCCTCGGCTGGTCTGACCTCTTGCCGCGCCAGCGCCAAATCAGGAAGCATCGACCTAACAAGTCCGACGCAAAGTAACAATGGAAATATCGATCTGACGGAGTGACGTAGAGACACTGGACGAAAGCGCATACCCAACTCCCTTCAGGTTTCTTTATCCACCTTTTTAAAGAGCGGAACGGAACTATTCGCGCGAGGGCTCTTGCGGCTGTGGTATTCGTTCTCCGCGTTGTTCTCATTGCCGATGGCTGACGGAAACCAAACACCGGGTGTTCTCGATCACTACAGTGCGCCCAAGCTATCACTTCACTTAGGCGTGCAGCAAGCGGGAGCGCTGCAATTGCTTGGATTGTTCTCCCAGCAACACACGACGCAGCACCCTGAGGTCGGACTCGCGAAAGCACCAGGATCGCACACCATAAGGTTATGCTGGCACGATTGGCCGTAGCACCACTGTGAACCGCCCGACCCCTCAATCCCCATCCCATCATCCTGAGAGAAACTTGCGCGCAGCAGTTGACGTGGCGACGTCGGAGCTGTCGGCCCGATCAGCCTCATGTATGCGGCCGGACCGAGTCGAGGCTTGCAATCCAGACGAGTAGACGAACTTGAGGGACGCATTGAATCCGCGCTCACCACAGGTGTGCGCCTGCTCAAGGAAAAGCTAGTGAATAGAAAGAGACTGAGGGTCAGGATCATCCCTGCGCATTGGTTAAGGGTTCTGAAAATGGACAATGAGTTGGTTGTTCTGCTCTTCTGCATCTTTAACATTCCCTTTCTTTCGTTCGCCCAGATAAGAAGGTGATGGTTAATTCGAAGAATCGCGGCGATCGACAACCCGAGATTCAGCCAGAGCCAGTCCTCTCCGGAATTATGGCTGTGAAGTTCTCCGACAAATGTTAAGGTCGAAGGCTTCATGCGCAAAATCGCGACTTCCATCGATTAATCTGGTACGAGACTCTTTGGTCGCAGCCTATAACCCTAATTCTTTCGAACGAAACCGTCGGTATGTATAATTCTCCGGTGTTGCTGTCGTTTTATGCGAGTGGTTTGGTTAAGAAGCCATCACCATCGACTGATGTCGCCGCACCTTCCGGCGGGAAAAACACCGACTCATAAACAGACTATTGCAGGAGCAGCGAATCAACGCGATTGTGACGCTAGTGTCATGAAAACTAAATGCCGAGTATAAGGATTGCCAAGTCTGGCAATTTCCCATTAACCCCTTAATCCAGTGCCGCTACATTGTTACACTAGCCGTAATGACCGGTCAGTGTATTTTAGGCCACCGCTATTGTATGCAACTTATCTCTCAAGTCAAGAAAAATTTGCTGATCGGCTGAGCTATTAGTTATGTGCTGAGTTGAGCAACGAAGCAGTAGTCGCGAGAAGCACCGCAGTTTGTGGAGCCGACGACCTTGAGATCGCCGGTAACGTATTGTGTTAATATCAACCCTCAAACAACAGCAGCGGGAGGGAAACGTGTTCAATAGTCTTTCCGATGTCTTTGACTCAATCGATAACATTCGAGAGCGAATTTATTCCACGGTTCAAGATCTGACTCGCGAGCAAGCCGAATTTAGGCCGTCACCGGAAGCATGGTCGGTGGCGAATCTCGTCGAGCATCTTGGCCGAACTGAGGAGCGGGTGATCGGACTGTTGAACAGGTTGATTGCCGAGAACAAATCTCTAGAACCGAATCCCGATGGTGGTGGATTTCAGCCTTTTTCGCTCGATGAATATATTGAACGGGCGAAGGACCAGAAGTTTACCGCGCCCGAACTCGCGCAGCCTCAAGAACAACTCGCGATCGATGCAGCGCTGGCAAAAATTCGCCAGACGCGCGAAACATTGAAGGCGATGCGGCAACGGATCGAATCCGCGGACCTTTCGCGAGCCGCGGCGCCGCATCCGGTGTTCGGCCCCCTGAACGCGTATCGTTGGCTCGCTTTTATTGGACTTCACGAAGGCAGGCATCTCGCGCAGATGAAAGCCGTATTGGCTTCAGCGGACTGTCCGGCCCGCATGGTAGTAGACGCTAATGAAAACCCCTACTTTTCTAGTGGAGATATTTTGTAGATTGTTCCCTTGTAGACGACTATCACGCGCTCGCCGGTTTGGAATCCAGCAAAATACGGCTTGAGCCCGGCTTGCTTCAACAGCATTTCCTTGTACACGTCCGTATCCCAGGTGAGCGGCACAACCGGAATCTCCTTATCCGGTTTGTAGCTCTTGTCTGTCCATACTCCGCTGATAAGCCGGAATGTTTTGTTAGAAACGCGGCGCTCTTCCGGCTTGGCCGGTTTTGCGGCGGATAGCTCCGCTGCGCGGACCATTCTCGTATCCGATGAAGCCGAAACTTTTTTGTTGTCCTTATCCCGGCCCGAAGGAGGAGGGGCCGAGATTCCGGCTCTGACGGTAGAATCGGAGCCTTGGTTTTCTGAAGGCGACGGCGTAACAGGACCGAGCGGTTTTACAGTAGCGGTTCTCTCCTTTTCGGACCTTGCGGCATCGCCGACAGTGCCGCGGCGCAGGGTCTTAACTTCTCCGCTCTTTCCTTTATCTTCCGGCAGGCTGAGGGCCTTTGCCGTATCGACCTTGGGGAGATCGGCTCGTCCATTCTTTACCTGAGTGTCAGAGACCGCTTCCGAGCGCTCTCCTTGCCGCGCTTCGGGTTGAGAAACCGGCTGCGCAGTTTCCGATTTAGCGGACGCCGCAACCTCGTTCTTTTTTTCTTCGGCATTCCGATCGAGTTCACGAACCGCGCCGACCGCCGGAGCCGGACGCGCATCGGCTGCTGAGCGGCCGCTGGATTCGACCGGTTTAGGTGTTCCGCTCACGCCCGCGCCGCCTGCCGCTGCGCCGTTTGTGGAACTCGGCGATGATGCGGGAACGGCGGTCGTCGTCTGAGCGCCTCTTGCGCTATCTAAGGGAGTAATTGTGGTTTTCGCGGGGCCGGCTTCAGCAACGGGCGATGAGCTTCCCGGCAAAGAGTTGGGGGTCGAGGATTCTTCTGAGAGAGCTACGGACGGTTTTCGATCATTAAGATTGAGGATTACAGGAATGCTGATGAGCGCGATCAGCAGCGCCGCAGCCGCCAACGCCCATTTCGGCGTCGCAAACAGGCTGAGGAACCCCAATCCCGCAGGCGCTTCAACGATGCGCCGTTGATCGGCGCCGGTCAAAGCTTCCTCTTCATAAGCCAGAGAGAGACTGGCTACAGTTTTTCGGCAGTCATAGCACTCAAGCAGGTGATTTTCGTACCATTGTCTTGTTGCCGCAGGGAGCGCGTGTTCCAGATACGAGGTCGCCAGATCCGCGTCAAACCCGGAGCAGTCGGAAGAGGTACTGGCCGCCTTCAGATGCGAACGCAAAAGCCTCTCAAACGGAGCTGGAGTGTTGTTATCGATTCGTCTCATTTCCTGAATAAATTTCAAAATTCGCCATCGAGTGAACGCCCTGCGGCGGGCCGCTTGCGCATATTCTGTCCGTCTATGCCTTTCAGGCGCCCTCGGCGGCTTTTCCGGCTTTTCGGTCAGCCGGAAGCGCCTCAAAAAGGTACTCCTTTGCGCTTATATCCAGCTGCTGAGCGGCCAACTCGATGGCTTCAGCTATCTCGCGCCGTTTGAAGCCGTGCTCGGCCGCCAGGTTCTTCTCCACGAGTTTTCGTACGTGCTTGTTCGTTTTTGCTATCCAGCGGCTTATGCTGGCTTCATGTACATTAAACACGCGTCCTATCTCCCTCAGGGTCATCTCGTCACAATAGTAATACGCCAGCAGGAGGCCCTCTTTTGAATTCAACTGCGTAAATGCGCGCCGCAATGCATCCGCGACTGCCGCGCGGTACCGATCGCGCACAAAAGTGATCTCAGGAAGGTGGTGGCGCTCGAGTTCAATCGGCTTCGCCAAGCGATCGAGATCTTCATCTTCCTCCGTTTGTACGTAGCGGTTGCTCTGCCGATGCGAATCGGCGGAGAGCTGGAAAACCACCGCCCTTAACCACCCCTTCAACGAGCCCCGGCCCGAATAGAACGAGAATTTGCTTATGCGCTCGCCCTCTGTTTCTCTCAAGCCATAAAGCTCGGCGAAAGTCGAGTCGGCAAGTTGCTCAGCTTTACTGGAGTCGTTCGTGTGAGCTCTGGCGATGCCGTTCAAGTAAGCGCGATAGTCGTGAAAAAAATCCTCCCAGGCCGCATCGTCGCCTTTCGCACAAGCGAGAGCCAGACACAGATCGTCCAGGTTAAGGGAAGCAATGAACTCGCCAACGACGGCTTTATTTTCATCCGCGCCGGCATCCGAAATTGAGTCCGGCAGATATTTCTTGGCCGATGCAAAGAAGGCAGCAGCCATCTCGTCATCCGTGACGCTGTAGCGGCGCGAGAGCCGCGCTATTGCGTCTGCGATTTCTCCGGCGAATGCAACCTTGAACTCTTCAACGATCATGTGCGACCCCGGGCGCTCTCGATCAACACCGCCGCCACTTCATCCGCGAAACGAGCTTGTATGCTATCACAAAGAGGAATTCAAATCTTCTCGCGAAAGTAGCGAAAAAGGGTTCGATTCCACGGAATCACCGCGCTTTCACGGCCTGGACCCACAGATCAGTATAGTCCGTGAAGCCGCCGTCGACTCCGAAAGTGAGGTATGAATCTATGTCTGCCACTATAAGTTGGCGCAGCGTTAATCCTCCGGCCTGAGTTTCACCAAGAGGGCGCCGGTTGACTGCCGTGGTTGGTCCCCGAAACGTGTAGGGATGTACGAGCAAGCCGGCCGAGTGAAAGGTCTCCACATCCGCTGCGCTTCGGATCATTTGTTTGGCGGGTCCGACCCCTTTCGCATATAAGGCAACCTCTCTTGCGAGTGAAGCGCTGACTTTCGAGGTGTCTTGCGTGCGGCCTCGATCCTCCATCGGAAGAAGTTGTATTCGGGCGTATTGCGGAGCCGCCGCGCGAATTTTCAACAGACTCGCCTTCGAGAACGATTGAATAAAGATGTGATCCCGCCTGCCGGATGAATTGAAACCGTTCGCATTCAGGATCGATACGAGTTTATCAATAACGTCATAACCGAGTGATTTGTAGAATTCGTAGTGTTTGATTTCGATGTATAACCCCGCCCGATCCCGCACGTCTGAGATCACTTCTTGCAATGTAGCGATCCTGGCGCCGGCGTATTCCGGTTTGGCGGCAAACGGATTTGCGCGGTTAAACCAGGAACCGGCATCGAGCTTCTTTATTTCCTCCAACGAGAAGTCAACGGTGTACCATCCGCGTTTCGGTTTCCCTTGTTCCTCGGGATTTCGACTCGCAGCTTTGTTCGGGAATACATCTTTGACATCGGTAGTCCGCGTGAGCTCGGGATCGTGCATGCAGATCAGTACGCCGTCCCGAGTCACCTGAAGGTCCTGCTCGACGAAGTCGGCTCCCAAATCGATTGCGAGTCGGTAAGAAGCAAGCGTGTGCTCGGGAGCATAAGCGGATGCTCCCCTATGCGCGATCAGCAAGGGTGGGCTGGAAGCAGGCGCCGGCTTTTCGAGCTCCGCCGATGAATCGCGCGCAACGAATGCGGGCCCGCATACAAGAAAGGCGAGGACAAGGCGGTATATTTGAGAAGATCTTCTTTGGGAGATCAACACACTCACTCAGTCGAAGAAGTACGATTCGAGCGTCTCAGCATAAAGCACGGAGCCGACCGCCAATTCATCTATTATGACGAATTCATTGGGAACATGAGCGAGCTTGTCGTCTCCGGGATAGTGGACTACGGAGGTTATCCCGGCAAAGAAGAGATTCTTAGCGACCGTGTTCCCGCCGAAGGTCTCGTATTTCATGGGGAGCCCGAGCCGGCGGGCGGCCTGATCGAAGCTTCGAATGATCACGGAATTTTTATCTGAAAGATGGGGTTCGGTTTCGTGGAGCACGCTCATCGAAAACTCGGCTTGCGGCGAGGCGGCCCGAACGAGGCTCGCCTTGGCATCAATCGCGGCAAGAACCTGCTCTTTTGTGATGCCGGCAGGTAATCGAAAATCTATGGTGGCGCGGGCGCGAGACGGCACGGTATTGGCTGACGATCCGCCCTGGATCGTTCCGATGTTCATCGTCCAACCGTCAAATGCGTGATCGTACTGCGCCCCGAGATCGAGCGATTTCATTTGAGCGATCAATTCAGCAAGAGGAATGATCGCGTTGCGGCCAAGCTCGGGCGTCGATCCATGCGCCTGAATACCGAGACTCGTGATCTCGACCCACAAGATGCCTTTCTCTCCGTAGATTGAAAGATCCATTCTGCCGCCGTCGGGGATGATCGCTACGTCGAAGCGTATCCCGCATTCTTCAACCAGATAGATGATTCCGAGCTCGGAGCCCGTCTCCTCATCCGCGGCGGCAATCAGGTAGATCGTTCCATCGAAATCCGGATGTTCAGCCGTAAACGCCTTGCAAACCGAATAAGCGCAGGCAAAGGAACCTTTGTCGTCGAGCGTGCCTCGCCCGTAGATCCTGCCGGCCGCTATCGTCGGTTCAAACGGCGGCGTGTTCCATTGATCGCGCTCACCGGGTGGAACCACGTCCATATGCGAAACAAAGCCGATCGACCTGTCGCCAGATCCGATCCTTCCCACTACGTTGGTCCGGCCCGGCTCTTTTTCGTAATAGGAGATTTCCATTCCGAGCGAGCGCATGCATTTCGTGACGATTTCCTTGCACAGATGCTCGTTACCAGGCGGATTGGTTGTATCGTGGCGCACAAGCTCGCTTACAATGGCGACGATCTCGTCGCGGTCTACGTGCCTGCTGAACCTTGAATTCATCTCGGGATGATACTGGCGGGGCGCAATACGGGCAAGAGATGCACCCGGATGTTCGAGTTTTGACTTATTCGGGAGCGTCAAGTTATATTTCGCATTCGGCATGAACTCCCGCGTTTTAGTACTTAATGCTTCGTTCGAGCCGATCAACGTGTGCAATGCGAGGCGCGCGGTGGTACTGGTCTTGAAGGGCATCGCTCTTGCCGAAGAGAGCTCCTCCAAGTGGATTCACTCATCGCGATTCTCGATGCCGGCGCCGTCAGTAATCAGGCTGAGAGAATATATTCACATTCCATTCGAGCGAAAAAGCCTGTCGAGAAAGAACATTTTGTTGCGCGACCATAATACCTGCCAGTATTGCGGGCGAGTGTTCGCGCCGCAGGATCTCACGCTCGATCATATAGTCCCGCGCTCCCGAAGCGGCGATTCGACGTGGGACAATCTCGTCGCAAGCTGCAGGTGGTGCAATAATAAAAAGGGCGACCGGTCTCCGGAAGAAGTAGGGATGAGGCTGTTAAAGCGGCCTCAGGGTTACAACCTCCACGTCAATCGGCAAATCATTCGTTATCTCGGCCGCGCGGACGAATCCTGGAGAAAATATCTTTTTTACTAAGCTCCGTTTTACAAGCTCGGTTTTACCGGATGCTGCCGGGCCATCGAGCGGGCAATCATTACCCCTGCCAGTCTATATATCTAATGCAAACTCACCATTGGAACAGGCTCTTGCCTCGCATCGCCAATATGGCACATAGATCCTGTTTCTATAAGTGACCTGATATGGCTCCCAGACTTTCGAGAACCACCTGATGAATCCACTCACGCGCGCTCTCCTCGAAGTTCAGGAAGCGGCCCTTATGACCGGCCGCGCATTCCGCGGAACATTTTCGCGGCCGTACTACTTTCGAGAAGTGATTGTCCAGATGGATCTGATCGGCTACGGCTCAATGGCGATCATTATCCTCACCGGCGCCTTCACCGGAGCGGTCCTCGCTCTTCAAAGTTCCAGCGCGCTTATGACATTTGGAGCCCAGAGCAAAACAGGACAACTGGTGATGACCTCGCTCGTTCGCGAGCTTGGGCCCGTGCTCGCCTCTTTGATGCTGGCCGGGCGGGTCGGCTCTGGAATCGCGGCCGAGATTGGATCGATGGTTGTCTCGGAACAGGTCGACGCAATGCGCGCGCTCGGAACGGACCCGCTCAGGAAGCTGGTATTCCCAAGAATCGTAACTCTGCTCCTGATGTGTCCAATCCTGACCCTGGTGGCGGATATGATCGGGTCCTTCGGCGGATGGGTTGTTGCAACCTCGCTGATGCATGTCGCGAGTTCCGTTTACATAAGCTCGGCGAAGGTAGCGCTGACATATAATGACATCATCGGAGGCATGATAAAGCCGGCCGTCTTCGGCTTCATCATCGCGGTCGTAGGGTGCCGAGCCGGGCTCCGCACATACGGCGGCACGGTAGGCGTCGGGCGATCCACCACTCAGGCGGTGGTGATGTCGGATATCCTCATTCTCGCTTCCGACTTTTTTCTGTCGAAGATCATCCTGGCATTCAGCTAGCCCGGTACTCAAAATGCTCGACCAAACTATAAACGCGATAGAGCTGAGCGACATTACGTTGACTTATGACGACCGGATCATACTGGATCAGGTCAGTTTTGCGGTACGACCCGGCGAGACGAAGATTCTGATGGGAGGATCGGGTACCGGCAAGTCGACCGTGCTAAAACTCGTGCTCGGGCTCATCAAACCGGACGCCGGACGCATACGCATCGACGGCGAGGACATAACCGATTTTTCCGAACGAGAACTCGCCGTGGTACGACGCAAGATAGGAATGGTCTTTCAGGAGGGCGCGCTATTCGATTCGCTCTCGGTTTATCAGAACGTCGGCTATCGGCTGTTCGAGCAGGGGATGGATGAGGATCAGATCAGAGAAGAAGTAAGGCAGAAGCTGCAATTCGTGAATCTCGAACACGCCATCGATATGATGCCCGCCGAGTTGTCCGGAGGAATGCGGCGACGAGTCGGCATAGCAAGAGCGCTGGTCGGCAATCCGCGCTTGATACTTTATGATGAACCTACGGCGGGCCTCGATCCGCCGACCGCGCGGACGATATGCGAGCTTGCCATGGAATTGAGAGATCTCCAGAGCGTCAGCTCGATCTTCGTGACGCATCGAATGGGAGATGCGCGCCTGATGTCTTCCGCTTACTTCACGTTGAATGACTATGGCGAGCCTATTTACAAGCGCGAAGACGACACGCTCTGTCTGATCAATACGCAATTCATAATGTTGAAGGACGGCCGGGTGATATTCAGCGGCACCGACGAAACTCTATGGGACATCGACGATCCTTACATTCAGAACTTTTTACGCGAAGTGTGAACGCGTACTCTAAAGAGCCGGAGTTTAATATATTGCGCCGGTCTGACGGTACGCGGGCGACCTGTGCCCCTTCGGAGGCCTTATGAGCACCAAAAGAAAAGTCACCTTTGCTGAGATCCGCGTGGGAATCCTGGTCATCATGGCATTGGCCATCCTCGTGGTATTCATGCTTTCAGTTACCGGCGACATCGCGCTCTTTAAAAAGACAATGGTCATCAAGACCCGGTTCTCAGCGGGTGAAGGCTTAAAAGAAGGCGATGAGGTGCGGCTTGCAGGCAAGCGCATAGGCAAAATAGAAAGCGTCGACTTTGCCCCCGGTATCCCTAGCGATGTAAATCAGAAGAGTATTGTAGTCACAATGAGAGTGGATGCCGCCGAAGTAGGCGAGCGCATCAGAACTGATTCCCAGGCCGTGCTCGCCCAGCAGGGTTTTCTCGGAGATCGAATCGTCGACATCACCCAGGGCACTACCAAGGGCCAGAAGGTGAGCGACGGCGCCATGATCGAGAGCGCGGATCAGGCGGGCCTGGCCCAGGTCTTTCAAGGAGCAAGCGACGTGCTTGTTCAGTTCAACACCCTGGGGAAGCAGCTACAGGAGTTGATGGACAATATAAACAAAGGGCAGGGAACCGTAGGCCGTCTGCTGCATGACGACACGTTATTCGTGAATCTGAATCGGACTATTCTGGAAGGACAGGACCTGCTCAAACGGGTCGGCCAGGGAGAGGGTACGATCGCGCAACTAGTCAACGATCCCAAGCTCTACGGCGATCTTAGGAACGCTGCCAGCGACGTGCAGACCATTGTGGCGGATTTGAAAGCGGGCAAGGGCTCAGTTGGGAAACTGCTTAAAGACGAGCAGCTTTATCAGCAAGCTACAGACGCCGTTGCCAAGGCAAACAAGACGATCGAAAAACTGGACCAAATTGCGGCCGACATTGAAAGCGGGCACGGTACGATAGGAAAACTGATCAAGGACGAGAAGATTCATGATGACATCAAAGCGACGCTGGCCTCGCTGCGAAGCGTCAGCGAAACGCTTGATCGCGGTGAAGGCACGGCCGGCAAATTTCTTCACGACGATAAGCTCTACGAAAACGTAAATCAGTTGTCGGCCGAGGCAGTCAAGATGCTCTACGATTTCAGGCAAAATCCTAAGAAGTACCTGAGCATCAAAGTGAGCCTTTTTTAAGAAGGCCGGCCTTCAGAGAGCTGCCAACTGCGTTTTCAGAATCTCTACAGCCGCGGATAGGTTTTCGTTCCGAGTCGCCCGGCGAAGCGGCTTCAAAGAACAGAGAAACAAATTCTAGTAGGGATACAAGCAATTCCAACAACACCAATGTCCGTTCGCTCCCCTGAATGTCATTCAAACATTGTAAGCAGTCTTCAAAGTAAGCAGTCTTCAAAAGGCTGAAGTTACTTCAGGCGTACCGCGAGCCGCCTTTATTTAATCGCGACTCTTGCTTAAACAAGCCGCTGGCTTTTGCTCAACCGCCCAGCACCGTCACGAGCTCCTGAACCGCTGCCGCCGATTTTTGAAGTGCAGCCCGTTCTTCCGTGGTCAGGTTGATTTGAATAATGTCCTCGACGCCACGCTCTCCCAGCTTGACCGGAACGCCGACGTACAGGCCGTTGATCCCGTACTCGCCCTGGAGATACGCCGCGCAGGGAAGAATCTTCTTCTTGTCCTTGAGAATCGCTTCCGCCATTTCAACAGCCGCGGCAGACGGCGCGTAGTAGGCAGAGCCGCTCTTGAGCAGGCTGACGATCTCCGCTCCGCCGTTGGCCGTCCGCGAGACGATTTGATCGATCTTTTCCTTGGGCAGTAAGTCAGGCAGTGGAATTCCCGCCACGGTCGAGTAGCGCGGCAGCGGCACCATCGTATCGCCGTGCCCGCCCAACACAAACGCGTTGACGTTCTCAACCGAGACGTTCAACGCTTCGGCTATGAAGCACCTCATTCGCGCCGAGTCCAGGACTCCGGCCATGCCTACGACGCGTTCTTTCGGAAGTCCGGAGCTTTTTAACGCTACGTGACACATCGCATCGAGCGGATTTGACACGATGATTAGAATAGGGTTCCGAGAGTACTTCATAACCTGCTCGGTAACCGAGCCGACAATACCGGCGTTGGTCCTGAGAAGATCGTCGCGGCTCATTCCGGGTTTTCTGGCCAGACCCGAAGTAATAATGACTATGTCCGAGTCGGCGGTCTCCTTATAGCCGTTCGAGCCCGCGAGCCTGGAATCGTATCCTTCGATAGGGGCGGCTTCCGCAAGATCGAGCGCCTTCCCCTGCGGCATTCCCTCGACAATGTCGACGAGCACGACATCTCCCAGTTCTTTGTCGGCGAGACGCTGAGCCGCGGTGGCTCCGACATTTCCCGCGCCAATCACGCTAATCTTCTTTCTTGCCATCATTCCTCCGAAACAGTCAGATCGATTGGTATGTCACACTTAATGGACCGAGAGGACTGAAATGCGATATTTTCAAACGCGTCGATCCGTCGAATCAAGATATCGCATCCGACGCTCTCCCTCAGAGAACGGGCGATTCTATATCATTGTTTTTGTTGTTCGCCATAATGCGGATCGGATCATTCGTGAGTTCATCCAGTTCATTTGCCGAATTCCACGCCGTGGCGCTCGCGGCCGAGGCTGGCCACAATCGCCGCAATTGAAAAGACCGTCAAAGCCGTCAGCGACATCGCCTTCGCATAGCTCATTCTCTCGGCAAAGAGCGCCTCGATGTAGACCACGGAGCTGGCCAGCAGGACGCCGCATTGATACGCGAAGCCCGGCAGAAACCCTCTAACCGAATCCGGCGAAAGCTCAGCCAAGTGCGCCGGAATAACGCCCCATGCCCCCTGAACCATGAACTGCATCAAAAACGCGCCAACGACCAATAGAGCGAGATTTGGAGAAAACGCCCAGAGCGGTATCATAGCGATCGCACCAATCAACGCGACCACCATCGCGCGGCGCCTCCCTGCTCGATCCGAGTAGCGGCCGAAGATTATTCCTCCGCCGATTGCGCCCACCATCGAGATTGCCGTGATCGCAGCCCGCTGTTTGGGATCGAATCCCCAATCTTTCTCCAACAAGGTCGGATACATGTCCTGTGTGCCATGCGACACGAAATTCATCATCGCCATGAGCAGCGTCAGATAGATAAATAGTTTCCAGTGCGACGCAATGCCCCGGCCAAGCTGACCCCAGGTCTCGTGCTTGGTCTTTTGCCAGACCTCGGACTCTTTGACACGCATACGCACGAACAACGCGAGCAGCGCGGGCAGTCCTCCGATGAAGAACATAGGGCGCCATCCCCACCTCTCAAACACAAAGAAGTAGCAGCCGGCCGCCAACAAATAACCGGCGGCATACCCCTCCTGGAGAAGCCCCGACAGAACGCCTCTCAATCTCGGCGGGACCTTTTCCATGGCCAGTGAAGCGCCTACTCCCCATTCACCGCCCATGCCAATGCCGAACAGAGCCCGCAGTATCATGAAAGTCGTGTAGTTCGGCGCAAGTCCCGAGAGCACTTCGATAATCGAATAAAAGACGAGGTCAATCATCAACGGCAATCGCCGTCCGTATCGATCGGCCATCAGCCCGAAGATAAATGCCCCAACGGGCCGAAACGCCAGCGTCAACGTTATCGAAAGGGCGATGTCTTTAACCGGGCGGTTGAACTCCTTTGCTATGGCCGTCACCGACAGAACGACGAGAAAGAAGTCGAATGCATCAAGCATCCATCCGAGAAATCCGGCAGAGACGGCGGCGCGGTGATCCGTGCCTTCGGAAACCTTCGCTTCACTAGCGGTATCGATTGTTTTCATTATCTCTCAGCAAAAGTCTCAAGCGTTTCGGGAATCTACAGGAGACCGACATCAGATACAAGTTAGTGACCGCGCGGCGAGCGGCCGCCGATCCTCAAGGCTTTCTTCGCGTGTTAAACTCGGGGAGATGAAATTCAAGCGAAGGTTTGGGGAACATTCGCGATTCGTAGGCGTTTGATTCCGCGCATAGAAAATCTAACAAGCGAGCAAACTAGAATGTTCCAGCAAATCAAAGATGAAGCAGGATTGATGTGGGAGTGCAAAGACTGTCACAGAATGGTTTCGGGCGCGGAGACGATTGCATATCATATGGTCGACAGAATTCTCTACGGCTGGTGCCCGGAATGTTTCAGCAACCGCCATATTAACCGACCGGAGGACACTCCCGTCGCCGCTTTCGTTTCGTCCGCAGTATAGAATAATACATCAGAGAACATAACAGCCTTCCTATCGGAGCCCTGGCTTCAAATCCCGGCGCTCCGAAGTCTTACCGCGAGTTTTCATCGGCGAGCCCGTCGTGATTGGCGGAAAGCGCGCCAAGATCATATTTCGAGCGCTGGTTAAGCGCTCATAGCCCTACCGCTTGACTGTGAATTATCCGCCCTTGTAAGTTAAGCCTTCTCTCGGTTCAGCAGGAGGCGGCTTGAAGGAAAAGAGTCAGACCCGCGAAGAAGTTGTCTCACAGCTAGCACATCGGATAGACGGATTCGAAAAATACCCACTCGGACACTCGTCCACTATGGCGGCGCTCGCGTGCGAGCTCGCCGCTCGCCTGGGCCTCTCGAAAATCGACATCGAGGCGATTGAAGAAGCCGCCCTGCTGCATGACATAGGCCTCCACGCCATGGCGCCGTCTTATTATTCATCGGGCGATCCTCTCAGTTTCGAGGAACGAATAGACCTCTGGCGTCATCCTGTAATCGGCGAACAGCAAATGGCGAAGCACGGCTGCTCCCGCCATGCCCAGTTGCTGGTTCGATGGCATCACGAGTGGTGGAACGGGACGGGTTATCCCGACATGCTCGCCTATGAGGACATTCCAATCGGCGCTCGAATCATTCGCGCGGTCGATCTCCACGGCGCTTTAACCTCCGATCGCCCATATCGGAATCGGCTGAGCGAAGAGGCGGCCCTCACCGAACTGGCGGAGTCGGCCGGCGTTGAATGCGACCCCTACATTGTTGAAGTGCTTCTCGCGCTTCTTTCCGAAAAGGCCGAGACAGCGGCCGAATCACGGCAAGAACCGATACCATATCCAGGACAACTAGAAACCGAGCCTTCGAGTTCGACGATCGAAAACGGAACGCAACCGAAAGAAGAATCGGAAGGAGGCGCTGCTACAGAGCCCAGCGGACTCGACGCCCACTGGACGGCTGAAGAGGTTGGAAGCAGGGCAGGGGTTGCCGACTCTTATTTGCCGGAACCGCCTGCTCGAGCTCCAGCCGAAGCGCCTTCAATCATCGCTACCTTCGCGCCGGCGCCGCCCTCCGACCGCGTCAAATCGCGGCAATGGCTTGATTGGAAGAGCGGCCGCTACAGCAGGAAGTCGTTGCTCGGCTTCGAAGCGAGCGTGCTTCGACAAATCGAGTTCAAATCGGTTGCCATACCATTTTGTGGACGCGCCCGTCTGGAGTGGTATCTGAGCGCCTGGGGCAAGCAGATCCTCTCGAACGACAACAGGGCTTGGGCGGCGGCGTTGTCGCGCGCGGTAATCGGAGCCGGCGAGCCTCTCGGCGAAGAAGTCGTCTCGCGATTATTGGAGGATGCTTATGTACCGGCCGCTCGGCTCGGGAATCCGGGACTGCGGCGATGGTTTGGCGAAGCGGACGCATGGTTTTTGGACAATCTTCGCCGCAACATCGACGCGATTTCGGACGAAGAGCAGCGCGCTGAAGCTCTCGCGATAGGCCTGTTAACCGGCGACTACGCGCTATCATTCGACGAGAGAACGGCCGAATTGAAACGGCCGCTCAATTCGGTGTTTCGCGCCTTTGCGAATAGAAGCTACGTAATGCTGCGCGGCAGGGCAAGGGGCCGCATCAATACTTACAATCTTCCCGCGCTGGATTTCATTCGAAGGGCGCGATCGGATCTGCTCTATCTGGATGTGCCCGTGGCGCAAGTCGAAATCGCGGGCTCCGAAGCGAGATCGGAATGGCGGGATTGTTGGGTGACGCGCGGCGAAACCATCGAGGCTCAGGAAAATCCGCAGTCCAAAAAAGCATACCTCGAAAGCATCGACCAGCTTTTAAGATCGGCTTCTCACATCAAGACGTGGGCTCTCGCGATTCAGGAGACGGGCCTGACGTCGGCTCGTGATTTGAGCGATCTAATAAAGGAACACCGGCAGGCTCACACGACCTACTCAAAAGACTTGACCGAAGTGGCGGGCGGATTTCGCAATTACATCGTTGTCGCTACGGCGGGTTGACCTGCCAGCAGGGCCGATAAGCAATCTTCATTAACGGCTATTACAGCCCGAATTACAATTGCCTGTGCCTGAAATTTGACTCCCGGTGTGATTATCTAATTTACAGGTATCGAATATGTGACCGTTGCATGCGCAACCATTTCGGGGTGTCCTTCCGAGTATAAAGACACTTCTCCAACTGCGAGCCGTTTGCCCAATTTAATCAATCGGGTCTTTGCAATAACATCGGCGGCCGCGGGTTTTCTGAGAAAATTAATGTTCAAGCTCGTGGTGACCGCCATCGCCACCGGGCCTATCATCGCCAGAAGAGTCGCGTACATCGCGGTATCGGCCAGCGTCATCAGGGCGGCCCCGGAAATCGTGCCTCCGGGACGCAAGTGCTTTGAGCTATAAGGAAGCCTTAGCTCGGCTATCATATCGTCGACGCTCTCGACGATAGCGAGCGGCCCTTCGAAGTCAGGGAAGTGGGCCCCAAGAAATTCATTCAATTCGTCCGCGGTCATTTTGAGCATTCCATTGCCTCCTTGCGAACTGAGAGAATACCAATTAGGACGCTCTCCCTGGCAAGGTCGCCTGTCTGTTAGACAGGAGATGCGCAGCTTCGACTCCTGTACCCACAGCCACGGCGTGCAGCGCAGTCGGTCAGCGCACCTGCCCTGGGAGCAGGGGCTCGCAAGTTCGAATCTTGCCGCCCCGACTTCAGCTAGAAAGGGAGGACTCATCTTATGAGCGGCTCTGTTAAAGAAATCAATATTCGAAACGTTAAGGCTTGGACCGGAGATCTCCCGGTCGAATCGGGCGCGGTCAACCAGATCCGCAACATCGCCGGTCTTCCAATAGTCGCGGGCCACGTAGCGATCATGCCCGACGTTCACCTTGGCAAAGGCGCGACCGTCGGCAGCGTCATTCCGACGAAAGCCGCGATCATTCCCTCCGCGGTCGGCGTCGACATCGGCTGCGGAATGGTCGCCGTAAAGCTGAACCTCAATGCCTCGGATCTGCCGGACAATCTTTCGGCTATAAGAGCGCGGATAGAGCGCGATGTACCGGTTGGGTTCAGCTTTCACAAAACTCCTACGACAATGAGCCATTCTGGAGGCCTCGCCGCGTCGAGGCTCAACCGCGAGATCGACGATTTACGGGCGGGCTTTGAGCGGCTTGCTATTCGGACCCGCCTGGGCCGTCTGGACGAGGGGCGTGTCTGGCGGCAAGTGGGCACCCTGGGAGGCGGCAATCACTTCATCGAGATTTGCCTCGATGAATGCCAGGCGGTCTGGTTGATGCTTCATTCGGGCAGCCGCAACGTTGGCAAAACGATCGGCGAGTGCGCGATACACGTTGCGCGGGAGATCGCGCACGGCTTGAACCGGAGCCTTCCCGATCTGGATCTCGCGTGGCTCGACGAAGGGACGCCCGAGTTTTACGAATACGTTTCAGCCCTGTCGTGGGCCCAGAACTACGCAGCGACCAATCGTGAGGTGATGCTCACGCTGGTTATGACCGCAGTGAGCAAGGCCTTGAAGCGTCCGATCGATGGAGCAGAGACGGCAGTCAACTGCCATCACAACTATGCGTCGCTGGAAGAGCATTTCGGAGACCGTGTATGGATCACGCGCAAGGGAGCGGTATCCGCGCGCGCCGGCGAGCTTGGGATTATTCCAGGCAGCATGGGGGCGAAGAGTTTTATCGTCCGGGGCAAGGGCAACGCGGACTCTTATTCGTCGTGCAGCCACGGGGCCGGACGCACGATGTCTCGCGGCGCGGCCAAGCGACAATTCTCATTGGATGATCTAGCGGTGCAGACCGCCGGCGTCGAGTGCCGTAAAGACGCGGGCGTTATCGACGAGATCCCTGCCGCGTACAAAAACATCGATGACGTGATGACCGCGCAGAGCGATCTCGTCGATATAGTGCATACGCTGAAACAGGTTCTTTGTGTGAAGGGTTGATCTGGGGAGTAGATGCGCGAAAGCTCCTGTTGTTGAATGCAAGCCGGAATGAAGCAAGTAAAGCTCAACGTGAAACGGGTCAGGCTTGGGTTGAGATTGGCTCCAATGAAGTCAAAAGCTCGGCGCGAGCCTTTTCGAGCTCCATTTTCAGGCGATCCATCATTCCTTCAACACCCGAGAGATCGCCGAGCCGCAAGCTTTCTTCTAAACGGCGCGCGATGTCGAAGGCAGCCGCCGCGCGAATGACGCCGATCGAACCCTTGAGCTTGTGAGCATAATCAACCGCGTTTTCGCGGTCGCCTCGGTCTAGAGCGTCGGCAAGCAAGCGCATCTGCTTTGGATACTCGGCTAGAAAAATGTCCGACAACTCCCGTACGAACTCTTCGTCTTCTTCGGCATTCTTCTTTAGCGTCGCCCAGCTCCCCGATCACGCGGAACAGGTCGGCTGAACTGATAGGCTTCGAAACGTATCCATCCATACCCGCCGCAAGACACTCTTCGCGATCGCCCTTCATCGCACGCGCGGTCATCGCAATGATCGGTATTCTAGCGTGCGTGACTGCTTGCTTTTCCCGAATGACTGCTGTCGCTTGAAGACCGTTCATCTCGGGCATCTGCACGTCCATCAACACGAGATCGAACGGCTGAGCGTCGAACAGCTCAACGGCTTCTCGCCCATTCGAAGCGCTGGCGATGCTGTGACCGCGCTTCTCCAATAATTTTCTAGCGAGGCGTTGATTCACCTCATTGTCGTCCGCAAGAAGGATTCTCAACGGCCGGTGGCGAGCCTCCAAATGAGCCCGCGAAGCGTCGATCATTTCTGTTCGACCAGACGATCCTTCCAGGGCGCGAGTAACCGCATTAAGGAGCGATGGCTGTGAGACCGGCTTCACGATAAAACCGTCCAGTTCCAGTTCCTGAATTCGCTTTGCGTTTCCATTGAGAGCAGTAGAGGTCTGCATCACGATTCTGGTCCGGCGCAAGAGTGGATCGGCCTTGATAAGCTCCGCGGCGGTGAAGCCGTCCATTTCGGGCATCTGGTGATCAAGCACCACAAGCCCGAAAGGCGTCCCCTGTGCGGCAGCTTCTTTCAAAACAGCAAGGGCGGCCGATCCGCTGTTCGCCGATGTCACGTTCGCTCCCCAGTTCGCGAGATTAATCTCGAGGAGCTGGAGATTGGTTGAGTTGTCGTCAACAACCAACACAGGCAAGTCCTTCAACAGAGCCGCGAGTTTGGAGAGCGACTGCCGCGCATCGGTCGACGTCGTCTTGAAGTGCGCGGTGAATCCAAAAGTGCTTCCGCCGCCGATCTCGCTTCGAACCCAGAGCTGTCCTCCCATCAACCTCACAAGCCGGGATGAAATTGATAGACCCAGCCCGGTGCCGCCGTACTTGCGAGTAGTCGAAGCATCGGCCTGCTCGAATGCCTGGAAGATCCGAGCCTGCTGCTCGGGCGCAATCCCAATTCCCGTATCCGACACTTCGAATTTAACGGCGACTTCGTGCTCGGTTCTGGATTCCATTCGCAGCTTCGCGACTATTTCTCCGGAGTCGGTGAATTTGATCGCGTTTCCGATCAGGTTGATGATGATCTGGCAGAGCCGGCCGGAATCTCCAACAAGCGCATCAGGTATTTCAGGCGCGACATCGCAGATTAATTCCAGGCCTTTGCCGTGAGCGCGCACGGCAAGCACCTTCATTGCGCCGTCGAGACTTTCACGCAAATCGAAATCGACATCATCGATTTCCAGTTTCCCGGCTTCGATCTTTGAGAAATCCAGAATGTCGTTTATCAGCGTCAGCAGTGAATGCGCGGACGATCTGACGGTTCCGAGATACTCTTCCTGTTCTTCGGTCAAGTCGGTTTCGAGCGCGAGCTCGGTCATTCCTATGATGCCGTTCATCGGCGTGCGTATCTCGTGGCTCATGTTGGCGAGAAACTCGCTCTTGGCGCGGTTGGCGGCCTCGGCTGCTTCCTTTGCCTTGCGCATCTCGTCTTCAGCCTTCTTACGCTCCGTAATATCCATGTACATTCCATAGATTCCTTCACGGTTCTCGCCCATCAGGATCGGAGCGCAGTAGACTTCGACGGGAACCAGCGTGCCGTCCTTGCGGCGTCTGAAGGTCTCCTTCATCGAATCTTTTCCATCCAGAGTCAAACGACCGAGCTCGCGGGCTTCTTCAATCAAGTCCTCGGGAACGATTACGTCATTAATAGACATGTCTCGCACCTCGTCCGAATTAAAGCCGAAGATTCTCTCGAAGCTCTTGTTGAGATCGACGATCTCCTCCTCGTAATTCAGCATCGCGATCCCCACCGGCGCGTTTTCAAAGAGCTGTTGAAACTGCCGCTTTTGGGTTTGCAGTTCCTGTGTGCGCTGATCGACTCTCAGCGCGAGCTCGCGTTCGCGTGCTTTGAGCTGTCTCACCCGGATTCGGTAGCCGCCCGCGGCGAGAGCGACTATGAAAAGGCAGCTCAGGCCATAACACCAGATCGTCTGATAAAAGTGCGGCGCGAGATAAAAGCGCATGACGGCGGGCGTCTCATTCCAGTAGCCGTCGTTGTTGCAGGCCGCGACTTTGAATGTGTATCGCCCCGGCGGCACATTCGTGTAGTAGGCCACTCTGCGGGAGCCCGCGTCGACCCACCCTTTGTCGAACCCTTCAAGCTGATACTTGAACTTCACGCGCTCGGGAGCCGAGAAGCTCAGCCCCGTGTATTGGATTTCGAGCTCTCCGCCGCCCGGAGGCACTTCGACATTCGATCGGGGGTCGACAGCTCTTCCGTCGATCGTTATCGCCTCAATGTAGATCGGCGGCGCGAGCGTGTTCAGTCTGATCTTTAAAGGATTGACGACGACAACGCCGCCGAGCGTCGGGAACCACAGTCTTCCGTCCGCGCTCCTACAGCCGGCCGACTGATTGCCGCCATCGCACTCCTGACTGCGCATTCCGTCGGCCGTATTGAACAACTGGCAGGCGATCGAGGCGGAAGCCGGTCCGTAGTCATCCAACGCTCGGGCGCTGACCCGGTAGATGCCGCGGTTGCAGCTTATCCAGAGATTCTCCGCGGAGTCCTCCAGTATCTGGATCGCCACGTCGTCAAAGAGTCCTTCTTTCGTCGTGATTGTTTTCGCCCTGTAGTTCTTGAGCCTGATTATGCCGTGCCCTACAGTGCCGACCCAGAAGCTGTTCGGTCCGTCGCGCAGCAGCGAGATTACCTGGGCGGATGCGGCATCGCCCTCCAGTGCCGAAGCTACGAACTTGCCATCCTTGTACTTACTCAGGCCGGCGTTGGTCCCAAACAGCAGTGTGCCGTCCTGGGCTTCGGCGATCACGCGAACCGCGTTGCCGCCGAGGCCGTCCGACTTCGTATAGGGCGTGAACTTTCCATCCTTGAAGCAAATGACGCCGGCCTGTTCCGTGCCGATCCAGAGGTCGCCGTCGCTGCTTTCGAAGAGCGCGTTTATGAAATAGTCCGGAATACCCTTCTTGCCGGTATAGCTTTTGAATTTTCCGTCCTTCAGGCAGCTCAGGCCCGCGCCTGTTCCTACCCAGAGCGCGCCATCCCTGGTTTCTACCACGGTTCGGACTACATTGTTGGGCAGCCCGTTTCGGGTTGTATAAGAGGTGAACCGCCCATCTTTCAGTTTGGTCAAACCGCCGTCGCTTCCGATCCAAAGGCCGCCGTCTCTCGCCTCATAAATCGTCCAGGCCTTGTTGTCGGGCAGACCTTCAAGAGTGGTGTAGCTCGTGACCTTTCCGTCTTTGACCAGGTTCAGTCCGCCTCCCTCGGTTCCCACCCACAGGTTTCCTTCGCGGTCTTCGGATATAGAATCGATGTTGTTGTTGGAAAGTCCCCCCTTCTTATCGAGGATGGAAAGACGCCCATCCGTGCATCGAGCCAAGCCGTTCTCGGTTCCGATCCAGATGTTACCGTCTTTGTCCTCGCATAGAGCCTTTACGACCTCGCTGACGAGACCGTCTTTCCTCGTATAGGTGGTCACCTGATTGTTCTTGAGGGCGCTTACGCCCGCGTTCGTTCCTATCCACAGGGCGCCATTGCGATCCAGAAGAATCGGCCTGACGCTGTTGCTTCCCAGTCCTTCGGCGGTCGTGTAAGCCTTGAACTTACCGTCCGCGAGCTTATTCAATCCTCCGAGCGTACCTATCCACACCGCGTCCTGACCGGCCGCGTAAATGGACTGAACAGAGTTGTGCGAGAGGCCGTCGGCAGTCGTGAACAGGCGAACGTCGTTTCCGTTGATTTTTACTAAACCGTCTCCGACTCCGACCCAGAGGGTTCCTTCGCCGTCGCCGGAGATGGCCGATACGCCGCTAGTGAAGTCGACCCGGTCGGATGCATAGGCCGCGAATACGCCGTCTTTCAAGTAGGACAAACCAGCCCACGTGCCGATCCACAGCACTCCGTCTTTATCCTCATAAAGCGAGGTGACGTAGTTGTGCATAAGCCCGGGAGAATTGCCTCGATTGAAAACCGTGAATCGCGCCCCATCAAATCGGCAAAGACCTTCCTCCGTGCCGCACCACAAGTATCCGTCGCGGGTCTGCACGATCGACATCACAGTGTTCTGAGGAAGTCCTTCCTGAGCTTGCCAGGCTTTAAGAGTGTATTGGGTAATGATCTTGGTCGAATCCAGCGCGGAGACGCGTCGCGCGAAAAAGAGCGTCAATGATGAAGATATTATGAGAAATGCTACTGCAATCCTCACGCTGATTCGACGCATATTCAACACATGATCAGGCCCGACTGAATCGGATATCCTGAGCCCTTGAGCTACAGACGACACACTGGCCGCGTGGCTTTTTGACCATGGCCCTATTCTCTTGCGGCCCGTCCAATCCTCGTTCAAACGTATGGGAGAGACCTTATCCGGCCGGAACAATCGATTCGACTAAAACGATTCGTATGGGGATCCGATTATCGATTACCGGCGCGCTTTGGGGGAGCGGTCAACGCGCTATAAACATTTGAGCCGGCAAATCTATGCAACTCATTTTCCACGACAAGGGGACCCTTTACGCAATTCTTGATGTGCCCAATCAGCGGCGAAACGTTCTTGTTTCGAACCCCGACCTTCTCAATTTGCCTCAGAGCATTCTTGTTCTGTCTGGATCTTAGACGATTGCAGGATCGGCAGGACGCATACTCAGAAGCTACCCATAGACGCTGTTATGAGTTTGCGCTTGAAAATGATGGGGTTTTGGTCGAGCGAAAATCCGACGCCTGAAGTTTAACTCAATACAAATGCTCCTCTCCGTTAGCTATCTCAAAGTAGGCTTATCTCTAATCTTAATCTGTAACCGCTGGTTGTTGAGATCACTCTGCGCGATTAGAGTAGTTCGCGAGACATGAACAATAGCCATCAGGAATATACCTGCCCCATGCACCCAGAGATCAGGGCGCAATCGCGAGGCGCCTGCCCCAAATGCGCAATGGCCCTCGAAGCCTCGGTTGCAGCGCCTGTGATAAAGACGGACTATGTCTGCCCGATGCATCCACAGATTGTGAGCAGCTCCACAGGCTCGTGTCCGATTTGCGGTATGGCTCTCGAACCACGAGTCGTAAGCGTGAACGAAGAACCCGATTCTGAATTAGTCGAGATGACGCGCCGCTTCTGGATCTGCTTTGTCCTGTCACTGCCGATCTTCCTGCTGTCCATGTCGGAGATGATCTCGGGTGAACCGGTTCAACATGCGCTCTCTTCGAACCTGACCAGATGGATTCAGTTCGGGCTTTCCACGCCCGTCGTTCTCTGGGGAGGCTGGCCTTTCTTCCAGCGCGCCTGGGCCTCAATCGTCAATCGCAGTCTCAATATGTTCACGCTCATTGCGATCGGCACAGGCACGGCTTATGTCTACAGCATAGCGGCTACATTCCTGCCCGGAGTGTTTCCACAGTCATTCAAAGGACACGGCGGAGTAGCCGTTTATTTTGAAGCAGCGGCAGTCATCACTACTCTCGTACTGCTCGGTCAGGTGCTGGAGCTGCGCGCAAGGAATCAAACCAGCAGCGCCATCAGATCGCTTCTAGGTCTCGCTCCGAAGAATGCGCGGCTCTTGAAAAGCGACGGCAGTGAAGAGGACGTCCCGTTGGAGATGGTTCAACCGGGACAGCTCTTGCGAGTGCGGCCCGGCGAACGCGTGCCGGTTGACGGAATCGTCGTGGAAGGATCGAGTTCGGTGGACGAGTCTATGATTACGGGCGAGCCGATTCCAGTTGAGAAGAGCACAGGCTCCAAGATTACCGGCGGTACCGTGAACGGCGCCGGTGGATTCGTGATGCGCGCTGAGAGGGTCGGGGCCGAAACGCTGCTCGCTCAAATCGTGCGCATGGTAGGCGAAGCTCAACGCAGCCGCGCTCCCATTCAAAGGCTTGCCGATGTAGTTTCTGGATATTTTGTGCCTGCGGTCATGGTTATTGCAGTCATAACTTTTCTTGTATGGCTTCTCGTTGGGCCGGAGCCGCGAGTGGCATATGCGCTGGTCAATTCAGTGGCGGTTCTGATAATCGCATGTCCGTGCGCGCTTGGCCTCGCGACGCCGATGTCGATAATGGTTGGGACCGGTCGAGGCGCGCTCGCGGGAGTGCTGATCAAAAACGCGGAGGCGCTCGAGGCTCTGGAAAAAGTTGACACTCTCGTTGTGGATAAAACGGGCACGCTCACCGAAGGCCGGCCGCGCCTGATCTCGATCATTCCGTCCGGCTTAGATGAATCTGAGTTATTGCGTCTGGCAGCCAGTCTCGAGCGCGGCAGCGAGCACCCACTGGCGGGAGCCATTGTCGCGGCCGCCATCGAGAGAAGGCTCGAGCTCAGCTCGGCAATCGGTTTTCAGCCTGTGATCGGGAAAGGCATTAAAGGAAAGATCGACGGACGATCAGTGGTTCTAGGAAACAAGCAGCTCATGCTGGAAAACGGAATCGAGATCAGTGAGCTGATCGACAAAGCGGAAGCGCTGCGCAAAGAAGGTCAGACAGTCATGTTCACGGCGGTGAATGCTGAATCGGCGGGTTTGCTTGGCGTGATGGACCCAATTAAGGAGTCTACTCCGGAGGCCATTCGGCTGCTGCACGAAGCAGGCCTGCGTATCATTATGCTGAGCGGCGACAGCCGGACTACGGCAGCCGCGGTTGCGCGCCGGCTTGGCATTGATGAAGTAGAAGCGGAAATCCTGCCCGATCAAAAAGGTGCGATCATAAAGCATCTTCAGAGTCAGGGCCGAGTAGTCGCAATGGCGGGAGACGGAATCAACGACGCTCCCGCGCTGGCGCAGGCTCACGTAGGCATTGCGATGGGAACCGGAACCGATGTTGCAATGGAGAGCGCAGGAATAACATTGGTAAAAGGCGACCTGCGAGGAATCGTTCGAGCTATACGATTGAGCCGGGCCACAATGCGCAACATCCGCCAGAATCTTTTCTTTGCCCTGATCTACAATGCCATAGGCGTACCTCTGGCGGCGGGAGTTCTCTATCCCGTAGTCGGCTTATTGCTCAATCCGATGATTGCGAGCGCGGCTATGACATTCAGCTCCGTATCGGTCATCGGCAATGCATTGAGGCTTCGCAAATTGACCCTGTAGATCCATCCTTTCAACTACGCCGGTCGGACTCGACGACAAACCGAACGCTGACGCGCCGCCGGCTAGCACTGCCATTCGAGCTCTGGAATAAAAAGCCGTAAATAAAAAGAATTGACATCCCTTTCTTGCTTTCTTATACTGGCGGCTCTGAAATTGAAAACAGTTTTCAATTTCATTTCGAGCAAGGTTGGTTGGGCCGAGTCGCTGGAAATAGGGATCAAGTGATCGATGGGGCTTGATTCCTGGAATATGACGAGATCCAGAGCCTGCGCGTATTCCGGTCGAATGCCGTATCTGTAGTTTCGTTCCCCCAGCAGGCGGCCGCCGATGGTACGTGTCAACTAGCGAGTAATCGGTCCAGGTTAATAATCATTTCTCGGCAGCCGGTCAGTCCAGCCGACATCGAAACAGCCGAAGCTGAGGCAAGGACTAGCTGTTCCAGTGCTCTAACTCTGATTCGTCGAGCTGCGCTCCAACAGGTCAGATTCCAGGAGGTATCAGATGCGCGGACTTCGGACTATCTGTCTGCCCTCAATATTGCTCATCATCATTGTCGCGGCCGCTTCCGCTCAAACAAGAAGCGGGATGATCTCCGGCCGCGTGCTCAACGAAGCCGGGACTCCTATTCGGGGATGTTCGGTGACCCTCTTCGATTCGCACGGCAGTAGGCGCCTGGCCATTACCGATGCCTCGGGCTCTTATCGCTTCGAAGAAATCGGCGCAGGCAGATATGAGATTTTCGCGGAGTCACAAGCGGGCAAAGCCGCTCGCGAAGCTCGCATTAGTCCAGCAGTCGATATCCGTGATTACAATCTGGTTCTTTCCTCTAAGCCGGAGGCTATTCGGGCCGGTGATGCTTCAGCAACCGAGGATCGCGCGCGACCAGCGATCTCAATCGAAGAGGCACAGAGTCTCAAGACTCAAATTGTCGACCAGAACCGCCAGATAGAAAAACTCGCCGCGATGGTTCAGGAGCTGAAATCCAGGCTCGATGCGAACGAAACCACGCACCCCGCGGTTGTCGAGTCGAAAATAGATGACGCCGGCGGCGCGACCGGGAAAACCGATCAGGATCAAGCTCAATATGAAAGACAGCCCGGCCCTAGGCAGGATAAAGACAAACCTAAATCAGTCGTTGATCAACTCATTCGACCGAAGCTGGCCGGAGGTCAGTTCGCGGGTTCCGAAGGACTGTTGAAATCCGACCGCGTGAAGCTCGGCGGGTATGCCGACTTTCGCTATGTCACTCGCGGTCTCGACGAAGGTTTCGAGATTCGCGCGAACGCCGACGAAGCAAATCCGGGCCGGACGGCGACCACCAATTTTAAGCGCAATACATTTATCGCTCCTCGCGCGGTGATTGCTCTTGCCGCGGCCATCACGCCGAACCTGCTCTTCAACAGCGAGATCGAATTCGAGTTCGCGGGCAAAGAGGTCGAAGTCGAGCAGGCTTATCTTGAATACCGCTTCGATCGGCGCTTCAGTCTGCGCGGAGGAGTGATTGTGCCGCCGCTCGGCAGATTCAATCTCTTTCACGATTCCAACCTCCAGGACATCGTGACTCGGCCGCTCGTTTCGACGTTCGTCATCCCCTCGACTTACAAGGACGCGGGGATCGGGGCCCTTGGCTCGTTCAAAATAGGGCAGCGCTCGACGCTCGGCTACGAGGTCTACATCGTAAACGGACTTCGCAGCGATGAAGGCGGCGAGTTTGCTCGCGAGGGAGGGTTGTTCGAATCAAAGGGGAACAACCGGTTCTTCGACAACAATCCTCAAAAATCGATCGTCGGCCGCGTGAATTTCAGTCCAGTCCTTGGAGTCGAGCTGGGTGCATCGGGCTATCGCGGCAAACATGACAATCAAGGTTTATACAATCTCTCGATCTGGGCGCTGGACTGGAAGCTTGCAAGAGGCGGATTCCAGATCCTCGGGGAGTATGCACGCGCATCGGTTCAAAGACCCGCCGAAGACGAATCCGAGATCGCGGCCCGCGAGTTCCTGCTTTCGCTGCCCAGAGGCGACTATAGAAACACGTTTGAGTTTTTCGATCAGAATATAAACGAGGTGCTTTTTGATAAACCATCGAGGTCGCTTGACGGTTTCTATGTTGAGGCCCGCTACAGGTTCAGGCCTAAGTGGTGGACTTCGCATCTTGAAGAAGATGCATCAATCGCTCCGGTCGTTCGATTCGATCAGGTAAATCTCGACAGGCAGTTTCCCGGTTTCAGTTTCCCATTGAATATGCGGCGAACCAGCGTCGGATTGTCGCTGCGGCCGACAGAAGCCGCGAGTATCAATTTCGCCTATCACTTCGACAAGAAGCCCGATTTATTCCTGCGGCTGCCGGACAGCAGACCGTTTCCGCCATATTTCACCAACCTGGGCATCAAAGGCTTCAGCCTCGGTTTGGTCTGGGCGTTCTGAGTGCGAGAACGCCGCCAACCCGCTCGGTCACCCGGGCCCGGGCCCGAGCGGGTTATTTGGTATAAATCATGAAGCGAAGAGAATTCATAACCAGAGTATTGATAGGCGCCGGCAGCGTTGGCATAACCCCGCTAACGCTGCCGGCATTCGCACAGGAGCGCCGCTACCTCACGGAAGAGCAGGCCCTGCGGCTCGTGTTCAACGGTTTCAATAATGTCGTCAAAGAACAAAAGGAGCTGAGCGAATCTCAGCTTGATTCAGCACAGAAGCGATTAGGAAGCCGGCCGCTTAGATCGCAAACCGTGTATCGCCGAAGCAACGCCGGCGCGACCGATGGTTATGCGATGATCGTCAACGAAATTGGAAAGGAACAGTACATAACATTCATCGTTGGAATCACGAACGACTTCAAGGTCAATCGAGTCGCGCTGATGGTATTTCGTGAAAGCCGCGGCGCGGAGGTTGAAGATTCGCGTTTCACGAATCAGTTTCGCGGCAAGACCAGCCGCGACCGCCTGCTTATTGGAGCGGATATAGTCGGGATCACGGGGGCGACATTGTCTTCGCGCGCTTTCTGCCGAGGCGCCAAAAGGGCTCTGGTTATATGCGAACTGCTATATCGAGTATGAACGAAGTCCGTCATGCACAGTATGTGATGGGCACGGTCGTCGAAATCGCGGCTCAAGGCAATGAGACCGTTCGCGAGGCGGTCTATTGCGCAATGCGTGAATTCGAACGATTGGAGCGGATGTTTAGCCGCTTCGATCCCTCGAGCGAGTTGTCGTATGTCAATCGTGAGGCCGCCGTAAGCCGGGCTCGAGTCTCGAAGGAGTTCTTTGACGTCGCAAGCAGGGGCCTTGACTACAGCGCGAGATCGCAAGGCTGCTTCTCTATTTCGATGGGCGCGCTTAACGAATTATGGGAGCGCTGCGCACTTGAAGAACGGCTGCCTGAGCCTGTCGAGATCGAAGCCGCGCGAGAGCTTGCGAAGCATGAAAGGATCCGGATTGATGCCAATGAATTGAGCGTTCACTTTGCGGCGGAGGGGGTAGCTCTGGATTTCGGCGGACTGGTTAAAGGCTATGCCGTCGATCGAGCGGCGGAGGCCCTACAACAAGGAGGCGTCGACCGGGCGACGATCAATGCGGGAACCAGCAGCATCCGCGTGATCAGCGCTTCCGGAGACGAACCAAGTGAATTCTGCTTACGCCATCCGCTTCGTGAAGAATCTACGGCCGGAATATTGTCGATTATGAAT
>Ga0209687_1000049_pt1 | contig 53051 bp, 43 predicted proteins | sample GraSoiAngelo_136_FD_185893 | JGI IMG/M metagenome (GOLD analysis project Ga0209687, IMG submission 185893) | Grasslands soil microbial communities from the Angelo Coastal Reserve, California, USA - 14_0929_09_20cm (SPAdes) (version 2) | ecosystem: Environmental > Terrestrial > Soil > Grasslands ...
GAAAGGTCGGGGCCGCTGCGAGCCAGATCGTGAAATTTCTTCTGAACCACGCGGCCGTAATACGAGGCGGCCGCGGCCGCCAGCGCTCCCTTGACCGCTTGAGGCAGCGGCTGCATCCATTGCGCGCGGCGCCGCCATCGCGGCACGCCGCGAAATGAACGGTAGCCTCCAAACACTTCGTCGCCGCCCTGGCCCGACAGCGCCACCGTGATTCCCTGCTCGCGTACCGCTCTCGAAACTATGTAAGTGTTCAGGCCGTCCATAGTCGGTTGATCCATTCGATCGAGGCCCTCTCTTGTCCAATCGAGGGCGACTCGGGATTCAATCGGGAACTCGTGATAGACGGCGCCCAGACGGCGAGCACTGGAAAGCGCGATCGACCTTTCGTCGAAATCCGGATCGTCCGGAAACGATACCGTAAAAGCATGAACCTCCTGCGATCTCTTTCTCGCGAGCCCGAGGATGGCCGTCGAGTCCAGCCCTGAACTCAGAAAAATGCCGCTAGGCACGTCGCTGACAAGATGTGAAGCGACCGCGGATTCGAGCAGGCAGCGGCCTTCCTCGGCGAGAGCCGCTATCGACGTGTTGCCCGGTTCGGTCTCCGGTATCGACCAGTGCACGCCGCTGCCGGTTATCCTCCCCGACGCGTCAGCTTCGATCCACGCGCCGGCTGGAACCTGAGCAACGCCTTCGATGATCGTCAGAGGTTCCTGCACCGAACCGTACGCCAGATACCCGGCGACCGCCTTTTGATTCACCTCGGGAGCGATCATGAATGACGCAAGCAAACTGCGAATCTCGGACGAAAAGATCAGGCCGCCGCCTTTCATCAGCGAATAGTAGAGAGGTTTTATTCCAAGATGATCTCGCGCAAGCAGCAAGCAGCTCGCGCGCCGATCCCATACCGCGAGCGCGTACATCCCGCTCAGCCGCGAAAGCAACTCCCTGCCGTATTGCTCATAGCCCCGGAGGATCACCTCCGTATCGCTGCCGCTTCGAAAAGCATATCCGAAAGATTCGAGCGAGCGGCGCAGCTCCTTGAAGTTATAGATCTCGCCGTTGAAGACCAGCGCGTCGCCCGTGTCAGGATTCACCATCGGCTGCTTGCCTGCCGCCGAGACATCGAGGATCGCCAGCCGCCTGCTGCCCAGGCCTATGACCGCATCGCCCTCCTCGAGCAGAAACATGCCGTCATCATCCGGTCCGCGGTGAATCTGGCTGTCCAGCATTGCGCGGATCGCCGACTCCGCCGCTAATCCAGAAAACTCGCCGGTCAAACCTGCGATTCCACACATTGCCTGTTGTCCCTCAAAAAACGCGCGCGACTGATGCGCCTGGGGCGCGGTGTTCCGGCAAAGCCGGAACTGCAACGTGAATGAGTTCTTCGTATCGAGACAGAACCGATTGGCCTATCGCGTCCCAGCTCAGTTCCTCTCTCGCGAAGCGGCGGCCGTTCAATCGCATTCCGGCTGCAAGGCCTGGAGAGTTGAGTATCTCTTCAACGGCCCTCGCGATAGCATCCGCATCGGGCGGGACCGCGAAACCCGCGCCGCTTTGTTCGACGCAATCGGCGCCCGCCGCGCGGGCCACAACCAGAGGGGCGCCAACCGCAAGCGCTTCATTGACCGCCATCGAGTGACACTCGTATTCGGAGGTCTGGAGCACAACGTCCCCGGCGGCAATCGCCGCATATCTCAAATCGCCGTCGATTGCGCCAAGCCACTTGACATTCGCATCGACCCGCTTGCTTACGGCCAGGCGTTGAAGCCGCTTCAGGTCGCCGCCATCGGGACCAATGGCAATCCAAACCAGATCCGGATGCGGCCGCGCCAGCTTGCTGAGCGCTTCGATCTGCAGTTCCAGTCCCTTGATGCGGTGAAGCCTGCCAAGAAACAGCAGGCGCCTTCGTCCGCGAAGCTCCGGGAATCTCGCCAGGAAGCGTTCGCCGTCCATTGCCTCAAGACCCGCGGGAACGCCGTTGGGCGCGACAAAGCTTTCCGGCAGGCGAAACCCGCGCGAACCTGACTCGGCGCGCTCGCGCTCGTTCAAGAAATGGATTGCGGCAGCGGCTTCGACCGTGCTCCGTTCAAACAGCGCGCCGTACACCCGCTTTTTGATGGAAGATATTCTCAGGCTGTGGCGGCTCAACATACCTCTCGGCGACAGAACATAGGGGATGGACTTTTCCCGCGCGGCCATCGCAGCCAGCGTCGCGACCGGATTCCACAAGCTGTGAATGTGAATGATGTCGAACTCGTACGCGCGCCGGTGAATGGCATCCCGAATCCTCGCGGCCGCGCCCAGCCTGCCCGCGAGCGATCCAAACAGACGCCATCGAAAGGGCTCGCCGGCAGGCTCGATTGTCAGTGCGCCGCTGTTTGAATGAGCGGCATACAGTGTGACGTCGGCCCCGGCTCGGGCAAGCGCGCGGCAAAGCCCGGGCACTGATCTGGCCGGCCCGCCGGATTCGGAGTTGAGGCTGGGGACAACGTGAAGCACTCTCATTATTCACACGAGACTCACGAGACTCACACGAGCCGCCACAGCAGATCGAGTCCGGTGCGCCGCCCCTCGCTTTCGGCGGCCCGTTGAATCGCGATCTCGCAAGCGCGCCACAGGCTTCGGCTGAACAGATCGAGCGACCAGAATCGAATCAGCATGCTTGATTGAAGCCCCATTTCGCGCCAGTCACTCCGGCGGGCCCACATCAGGTTCAGAACGCGCGCGAGATCGTCGGAATTCGTCGGATCGAATACATAGCCGTTCAAGCCTTCGGTGATCAGGTCTTCGCGGCATCCGCAGCGCTTGGAAACCAGCACCGGCAGCCCTGACGCCATCGCCTCATTCACCGCAAGTCCCCACGGTTCCGAAACGCTCGGCTGAAGATAGACCCCGCCGGCTTCATACACCGGCGGAATCCCGTCATAGTCGACGCGTCCGATCATCACGACGCGCTCGCGCAGCGAGGGCGCGTCAAGGAGCCGTGAAATCCGCTCGCGCTCGGGGCCGTCTCCCGCGATGGTCCATTTCCATGGGATCGTCAACCTCTTCAGCGTCCGAAGCACGAAAGGGATGTTCTTGATTTCGAGAAGCCGCACGCAGCTCAAAAGGTTCATTACCTCCGGCGTGTTTCCGGCGCCATTTTCGAGTTTTCTTCGAAGGGCGGCGCCGAAGAAGCTGTTGTCGATAACGTCGCAACCAACCACGCATGAGCCTGCCGGCAGCCCGAGCGATTGAAGGTAGCGAACGTGAGGGCTGCCGCCCGCAAAGCCCGCGTGGCACTGCTTGACGAAGAAGCGCTTGAGCGATTCTTTCCAGAAGCGGCGAGGCCGGTCTATGTACTGGCTGTCGGAGATGACGACGCGAGGCGTGCCGCGCCCGCAACACCACGCGAGCGCCGCCCTTGATGCGCTGGACGCCCAGCCGTTGATCACGATCACATCCGCGTCCAGATCTTCGAGCGCCTGTTTGATCGCCTGACGAACCTCGCCCGCCGCCAGTTCACCGCTCTCGCGTTTGGGGAACAGCGTTAGCAGCGTGAACTCACCGGAACTCCTTGGAATCGAGGGCCAGCGGTAGCTTGATTGCTCGCCCGCGATCTCGATGCAGGCCAGGGTTGATCCTCGCGCTTTCCACAGCCGCCCCGCCTGCTCCAATCGCGCTACGTGAAAGGGCGCGAGCTTTTCATAGATGACCGCCGCGTTCATTTACATGTCTCCGGCACGGGCACATGTCTCCGGCACGGGTGTCTCAGGCACAGGTATTCGGGTTCTTGCCGGTTCAACGAAGCCGGCGGCGGAGCGGCCATACCGCGCTCTGCCGCGCCGCGCGAGATAGAGGGACATCAACACCGGAATCGCGATGACGTTCAGACCCATATAGAACATCTCCGGCACTCCGCCCCTGACGATCATGGCCGCCCATATTCCCGCGAAGCCGGCCAGGTGCAGACAGAGAGGGTGGCCGTGCCGAAGCCCGTTTATGTAGTCGTCGCCCTTCCTGCACGCAAGTCCCATCAACGCGCCCCACACAAGCGCGCCCGCCAATCCAAAGTTCCCGTAGCCTTCACCGGGCAAACCGACCGCGATGCTCGCCTTTCTTACTTCGAGGGTCTCTCCGTTTATGAGGCTGGCATACAGGCTGAACGGGTAGGGCTTCTCCGGCCACACCGTCCGCGGAACCCAGCCGAGCGCGAGCGGCACAAGCGAGTATCCATGCTCGAATTCGATCTGCTCGGGAAACGCCTTCACTATCACCGCCAGAGCCGAATAGATGTCGAACGCGCCTCGCGCCTGAATCACGGGTGATATGTGCTCCCACCCGCCCTCGTAGGCGCGAATATCGGCGCCGCGCATCGCCGCGATAGCACTCCACGCTACAATAACGAGCCCGGTCGCGGCGCCGAACCAGAGCCAGCGGATCGAACGGTTGGTTCGCCGCTGCTGAAACAATGTCCAGCAGGTCGCGGCCAGCGGTACAAATGAATAAAGAAACACCGCTCGCGAGCCCCTCAAGAATCCGATGGCCGCGCACGTCAGAATCACAGACCAGCTTGCGGCCTTGAGGCTCTTCGAGATGCGCGCACCGAAAGCCGTGACCAGAATCGACGCCGCCACGCCCGCCGCGCTGATCCCCATCCCGAAGAGATAACCAAACGCGCCAAGACTGGTCACCGGTTCGACTGTCGCGCCTTCAATCGGTCCGCGCATTGTTAGTATTACCTGGCTCAGCGATGCGTTCGCCGAGCGCGCGTAATCCCATACCGTTATGGCCCACGCCAGGAGTCCTATGCACATCGCGCTGCACAGCCATCTTTGATCGTACGGTCTTATAACGACCCACATCGGCTTCTGATTCGGTTTCCGGCGCGTTCGCATTCGCAGCGAATACGCAACCTCGAATCCGGCCAGCGTCAGCAGCAGAACCCAACCCGTAGCCCAATGAACGTCGTCCGGTATGTTCGGATCAAGGTCATCGGGCGAGATGACCGGGAAAGACAGGAAGAATGCGAAAAGCCCCGCGTGAAATCCCACGCGCATGAGCGACGCTGAAGCATCCCGTTTTATGCCTGCCGCGCCGAGAGAGACGACGGACACGATCGAGGCAAAGAGCGGAAGCAGCCGCGGCATCCCGCTTCCCAAAATCAGAGGCTTGATCAAAGCGAGCACTATCACGGCCGCAAGACAGACGGCGACGATTCTCGCGATTGGAGGAAACACCAACTCGCCCGCGGCCGGGGACTCCCAATCATTGAAGCCGGATTTGTTCATATGCGAGTTCACTGGACTCTGACCGAACGGCTCAAGACGCTGCCCGACTGTCCGGCAAATAGATGAGCGCGGGTTCCCGCAAGCAACAGGCTATATTCCTGAATCGCCCTGCCGATGTCATACCGGCGGGCGGCTTTTTCGAACGCGCTTGACACAAGCCTCTCTCGCAGCGCCGGGTCCGCCAGCAACCGCTTTATCGCGTCAGCCAGCGAATGGGGATCACGAGGAGGCACGAGCAAGCCGCTGAATCCTTCGTCAAGAACCTCCCGGGTGACGGCGAGCGAAGTCGCGACAATCGGCACTCCGGCGCTCATGGCTTCCGCCATCGCCAGTCCGAAGCCTTCGGTGTGAGTGGACAATACGGCTACGTCGCTGGCCCCGAGCAGCTCCGGAACGTCGCTTCTGGCGCCGAGAAATTCAACGAATGACTCCACTCCTTCCGCGCGGCACAGAGCTTCGTGAGCGGCCCGCGCAGGACCGTCGCCCGCCAGCCTGAGCCGAAGAGCAAGCCCCTCGCGAATGAGTTCCGCGAACGCCTTGATCATCGTCGCGTGATCCTTGGCGTCATCCATGCGAGCCGCCATAATGATGACGCCGGCCGCATCGAGGCGCATGGCCCGGCCGATAGCGGCTCTGCGAGCCACTTCAAAGACATCGACGAAATTCTCGATTACGCAAACGCGGCGCGCGGGCAAGCCAAGCCCGGCGACCAGTTCCTGCCGGATCTGATAAGACTGAGCGATCTCGCCGCCGCAGAACGGGCGCGCAAGGTGACTGAGCACGATGCACTTCAACCGGGTCATCGCGCCGCGTAGCGGCGACCCTCCCACGCGAACGTAGCAGCGCGATACTCGCGCGATCGCCGCCGCCATCGACACCCACGCGTGATTCCCGAAGCTGTAGCAAAGGACCGCCTCAATCCTGTCCGCCCTGAACGACTCCGCCAGCCGCCTTATGAACCTCACGCGATGCGGCGTTATGAAAGGAACGTGCTTGAATCCGGCGGCGGCCCGCGCGAATTCCTGGGCGCGGTCGGTGAGAGCTTCCCCGGTGAAGTAGACCCGCGACTCGATGAGGGAACGCGGAAGCTCCCTCAGCAGGTTCAAGGCGCAGGTCTCGACACCGCCATAATTGAGCGCGCCGATTACGTGCGCGGTCCTGACCGGCTCAGTCATCTCACGTTATCTTTCGTGATCGCCGCCCCTTATGGCCGCGATGTTATATCCGGGAGCGAGACGCTCCGGTTCATCCAGGATGGAGCGGCGATCGATGGCCCTGTTCCGCGCTTTGCGCCGTCCCTTGTTCTGGGCCAAGTTCACCAGCGAATACCCGCATGATTCGAGACTTGCCAGCATTTCATCGGTGCGCCGGCGCGAATAAGCGGGGTGGCTCGGCGGCGTTAGCTCAAAAACGAAAACCTTGACCGCCCGCCGTTCCAGCGTGCTCCGTGCACCCTTGAAAACAGCGGCTTCGTGACCTTCCACATCGATCTTGACCACCGCAATCGAGTCCACGCCGCGCACCTCAAGAAATCCATCCAGCGTCACGGCCGGAACCCGCTCGCTTCGAATCGTCGTTTCGGGATTCCAGTTGGTGAGGAGGCTCGATAGCCCGCTGAGCGAGGAGACTTGTAGAAGCGCCTCGCCGCCGGTGTCGCTCACCGCCGCCTGTATGACTTCGATGTTCTTCAGCGGATTGTGATCGACGATGTAGTCCAGCCGGGTGCGCAAATCGGGATTGGGCTCGAAGGAATAGACGCGGCCCGACGCGCCCGCCAGATTCGCCATCACCGCCGTATGAAATCCGATGTTGCTTCCGATGTCCACCGCCGTATCTCCGGCCCGGAGGAACGTTCGAGTTAGTGCGATCACCTCGCGCTCGCTGAGACCAAGAAAGAGATGCCGCTCCTGCGCCGAAGCCAGATCAAGCTGCAAAGTCACCGTCCCGCAGCGAACCCGAATCCGGCCCCCGATACCGCTTGCAAGGCGCGACAGACCCCGCCTCATTCCGAGCTTCGCCAGGCCCCGCAACAGGGCCGGTACTGGGGACGAAGTTGTCCAGGAGATCTGAGAGCTGGCGTTGCTCACGCCCGCGCCCCTTCGTGCAAGAGGCTTCTATAAAGCCCGGCCATCGAAGCGGCCAGAACCGGCGCGTCGAACCTCTCGCGAACCCACTCATACGCCTCGGTGACCATGCGCTGATGCCGGGCTGGATTCTCGCCGTAGTCCCGGATTCTCCCGGCTATCAGATCCAGTGTCTCCGAGCTCTCACGCTCTTCAAATTCGTGCGGTCTGTTTCGCGGGACGCAAACGGCGTTGTCATCCGTGATCAACGGGTATTCGGCCTCCGCGAACTCGTTCTCGCCCGACAGCGCGAACACTGGAACGCCCGCCGCCATCGCCTCGCAGATGGCGAGCCCGAACGGTTCGTACCGCGCAAGAAAAAGCGCGGCGTCGAAGGCCGCGAGAGCGGGCCTCACATCATCCATCAAACCGGTGAAGTGGACTCTATTCTGAAGCCGTGCCGCGCCGGCCAGGCGCTCCAACTCGGCCCGGTATGGGCCGTCGCCAACCAGCGCGAGGTGCCAGCTCCGGTCAAGACGCTCCAGGATCCGGATCGCGTCGTCGCAACCCCTGTGTCGTACCAGCCTGCAAGTCATTCCGGCTATTCTTGCGTCCTGCGGCAAGCGAAGCCTCTCCCGCGCCGCGCGCTTCGAGGGCAGATCATCAAAGAGGCTGCAGTCGATTGCATTGTAGACGGTATGCATAGCCGCCGCTTCGCCCCACCCCAATCGTTGCGTATCGAGCCTCGCTTCGTTGGATATGAAGACCAGCGCGTCGAAGGCCGATAACATCGAGCGTGTAAGAAGCTTGCCGCGCCGGCTCATGTACGAAGGTTTGAAGCGCCCGTGCAGATGCAGTAACTTCATCGGCTCCGTACCCGTCAACGCGCCCCGCAGCCACGCGACCGGCTCCATAAAATGAACGATGTCCGGCTGCAGCTTTCTCATAAGGCCGCGGGCGCGAAGCCATGCCCCTGCGTCAAACCGCCCGTCCGCATTCAGGAAGTGGCATGCGGCGCGCGCGCGGCTGGTCACGGGTCCGGGCCCGCCGTACGCGAAAATCAGATGGGCTTCAACGTTCGCTTCCTCGAGATAATTCGCGAGAGTCTCTCCGACGCGAAGCGATCCTCCCGCAATCGCGTTGTCGCGATAGAGCGCTATCGCAACTCGAATCCTTGCGCCCGCGGTTGAAACGGCCGCGGCCTCGAGCGGCGAATGCATCGTTCTCGAATCAGTCGTGATCGACATATCGTGCTACAGGCTGAGCTTGCCGATTTGATCCAACATTACTCTGGCGCGCGCTTCCCATGTCTCGCCGCGGCTCTGATCGCAACGGCGCTGTTCGAGCCCGTCTTTGAAGCCGCTCTCTCGAAGGTGTTCGAGCGAGTCCACCATTTCAGCCGTACCGTCAACAAGCCGAAGCAGCGGTTCCTTGCTCAACAACTCTTCAAAGCCGCGTGTCGACACGATGGGCCTGCAGGCGGCGAGGTGTTCGTAAAACCGGGTCGAGCTGCCTGAATAGGTCGGCTCACGCTTTCGATAGGGCAGCACGGCAACGTCAACCGCTCTTGCGTAATCACGGAGGCTGCCGTACGGCCGGTAGCCAGTGAATCGCGCTCTGCCCGACTGCATCACCGCGAGCCGCGCCTGTCTCTGAGTTCGGTCGGCGATCCGCATATCGGTTGGCCCAACAAAGAGCCACGACAACCACGGGGTGCGCCCGATGACCTCCGACATCAGAACCCAGTCGATGTTCTCGGCGAGGTTCCCGATCACGCCCGCAACCGGCCTTGGCAGATCGGCTGCTCCTTCAGGCAGAGGATCGGGGCTCAGGATCGGGCTATCAGAAACGTTCTCAGCGCGGGTGGCGTTGGGGATGACCACTATTTTGGTTTCTGAACAACCTATCGAAATCAGATACTCGGCTATTCGCTTTGAGTTCGGACAAACAAGATCGGCGGCGGCGCACATGCGGCGATCGAGCGCTTCGATGCGGGCCGGCTTCTCGCCATAAGCAGCAAACAGATCGGTCACGTAGTAGACGGATGGTCCCGGCCACTCCCTTGCCACATCCGCGTAATGCGGCGAGCTGCAAACGAGCACCGCCCTGGACGGTTCCTGGGATTGCGCCGCAAGACGTCGATTTATCTTTGAAGCGGGCCGCAACGCCGCGCTCACAGGCGCGCGCGCGAATCCGCGTTGAAGCGGGAACCTCCGAATGTTGAGCTTCGGGTCCGCAAGCGAATCGCTGCGTTCTCGGGAGTGCAGCGCGCCCACCGCGCTGATTTCGGGAATCCATCCGAGGGTCGGCGTGATCCGGGCCAGCGCCGAAGCGAATTCCTTCAGCCATATGGCGCGCACATCCAGGACGTGTAGCATGATTTTTTCTGAAGCAGGGCGGCTGCCCGGCGGCGCTTTTTGTTGCAAGCCCCGCCGTCTTCGCGCCTTTCGGCATCACTCATCCGCGGTGTTCGCCGCGCCAGGTTTGTTCACCGCGCCCGCCCTCAAGCCGCGGAACAGAATTGCAACGATGGTCAGGCATCCCGCCGTTGTGAAACAGGCCGCCCCGGGCGAAATCCCGACGTTCCAAACTCGGGCCATCGCCAAACCGGCAATCATCATCGCGGCGAGCAGTCCTCCAAAAAACGAAAGCAGGAGCAACCGCGGCAAGGCGCCTCTCAACTTGAGGCAAAACATCACAAAGCACTGCGAGCACGCGTGAGCGATCAGGAAGGCCGCCGATGCACCCAACGCGCCCCAGCGAACGGCAAACAGACTCCCCAACCCGCACAGCAGCAACGCCCATAAACCATTAACCAGAGCCAGCGCGCGCGGGCTTACGATGCTGAGCCGGTTCGCCGCCGGTATGCCTCCCATATGAATGACGGCGGCGCCAAGGAGCAGCCCCGCAACCGGTTCGCTCGATATAAAAGACGCGCCATACATGGCCGCGACCGCCCACGGCAGGACGAGCACTATTGCAAGCGCCGCGCAGGTCGCCATTATTGTGGAGACAATCGCGCCCTGCGCCATCACTCGATCAGGTCCGCCATAGGCGTCGCCGCTCTCGCGGCTCAACAGAGGATAGGTCGCCTGGGCCAGCAGCCCCGGCGCTATGCAAGCCAGCGCTCTAAGTTGATTCGCCGCCGAGTAGTAGCCCATCTGATGAAGCGCCGGGTCGGAGCTGGCAACCAGAGCGGCGATCCACCAGCTCGCGATGTTTATGCCCGCCACCCCGCTCAACTGAACCAGTCCGAACATCAGCACCGGCTTGATCGCCGGACCGGCGACCGCATTCGAGTCAGCTCGAATCGGCGAAAGGCCAAGCCGTCTTCTGAATAAGATCACCGCGGCCACCGCGCCTGTCAGCACCGCTGTTTGGCCCGTAATCATCGCCGCGGGATTGATTCTCGCGGTCAGCGGCAACACGACGAGCAAACCCGCGCCGGAGACGATTGACCACAGAATAAGCGCGCCGACGCGTCTCTGTCCGATCAAAAAGCCCTTGCAGCATTCGGCCAAAACTACAGCGCCCCCCATGAACGCGGCCCCTCTCAGAAGCCCGGCAAGACCGCTGTTGTGTAAGAGTACCGCCGCCAGCGGACCCGATCCCGCCAAGAGGAGCAACGTCGCTAAGGAGGCCGAAGCAAGGCTGATGAGCGCCAGTGCTCTCACAAAGCCGCGATAGCCCGGACTCGATCGTTGGAACTGACCCGAGAACCGGTTCGCAGTCGAGCCAATTCCGGCGCCTGAATATGAAGCAACCATCGACGCGGTTGATAGAGCCAGCGCGTATGCGCCAAACGCCGATGCCCCGGCTATGCGGGCCGCGAGCAGACCGGCGAGAAAGGTGGTCCCCCTCTCTATCGAGTACGCCGCGCCAAGGCTCATTCCTCCGCGAACGAACACTCGGGCCAGCGAGTCCGGCGTGACGGGCTCACTCCGGACGGTTGCGGCCGAATCAGTCGCGGACTTCGTGTCGATCGCGGCGGAACTCATCTTCTATGAAGAGCGGGCGGCATAGTGTGCGCCAGGAAGCGAATGAGCGCGGCCTCTCTTGAAGGCGGAAACGCTATGATGTTGCAAGGCCCGTCGGGCTCCTTGCCGTCCAGGAGTTCACCCGTGGGTTTCCCCCATCCAACTCGAAACAGGCGCCACGGCCGGCGAGTAACCCGGCTCAAGGCCTCGATCGCTCCCATTACCCAGCGCGAGCGAAAGGCCGGGACGATTTCAAACATCACCACCGGCGGGTCTGTTGAGCCAAGCAACGCGGCTGCGCCCATCAGGACGCGGTCTTCGCCGCCTTCGACGTCGATCTTGATGAAATCGACCTGCTTGATCCGCAGCCGGTGAAGCTCGGCATCCAGGGTAACGCAGTGCCGTTCCACGTCTCGCGCCTTTCGTTCGGCGCCGGGAACGATGTGCGAGAGTGCGGTCGATCTCTCTTTTCTGAATATGACCCTGCCTTCGGAATTTCCGACCGCGAACGGCCTGACGACTATTTGAGACCAGGGCGCCGCGTTTGCGATCAGGCTCTGGGGTTCCGGCTCATAGGCGATGACCAGGCCGTCCTCGCCTGCAATCCGGGCCAGGGTGAGAGCGTATACGCCTTGATTCGCGCCTACGTCGATGGCCGTGCCGCCGCGCGGAATGAGAGCGTGGAGCAGCGCGCGCTCCTGGGCTTCAAAGGTGACCGCGCCATCCAGAAAGATGGGCTGATGATCTATCTTCCGGAGATCGAGCACCAGAAAGCTGTCGGAGTCGAGGCGAACTTTCACGCTCCGCATCGACGGCGCGAGCCGTGCCATCCAGGATAGAAGCCGCATGTAACCCCTGGGCCGCGCGGACCGAAGGAGAGATTTAAAGAGTCGCGCGGCCAACGGCGTCTCGAAAGCGTCGATCATTTTCTTTCAAACTCTGACAAAGACCGCATCCGCCCACAGCGCGCGGCCGTCCGTGTTTCGATGCGGCGGAGAAATATCCCAGAACTCGAAGTCGAGCTCGTCAATGAGCCGGTCGTACAGCGGCCCGAACGACAACTCGCCCTCGTAGTGGCGAACAAAGTTCATTTCGATGATGATGGCCCTGGTCCTCGCCAGCGTCCGCCGGGCGCCATCGAGCACATTCTTCTCAAAGCCCTGCACGTCGATCTTCAGCAGGTCAACGTGGTCATCCTCCCCGAGCACGTCATCGAGCCGAACGACCTGAACCGGCAGCGATCCTGTAATACGGCTGCCTCCGGGATAGTTGGCTCTAAGCGCGTGCGCCGGATTCAACAATGAAGCGAGATCCGACGACGCGGTCACGTTCAACGCCATTCGCGCCGGCGCCGCCCCCAATGCGCACTCGTGTAACCTGATGCCCTCATCTGTCGCGAACATGGCCGACAACGCGTTAAACGCCTCGGGGTTAGGTTCAAAGACCTCGGCGCGATCGATTCGAGCGAACCGCCGCAAAGCCGACAACCACTGGCCGCGGTTGGCTCCGGCATCGACGGCGAGCGGGATTCGCCGCCGCAGTTCGGGCGGCAACTGCTCGATTCGGGAATTCGACAGATCCGCTCTGGCCGCGCGCGACAGGGAATATGCAATCGATTGGGCTGGCGGCACTCCGGCAGCTTCAAAGCGCTTCCTCCAATCAAGCGCTTTGACCGCGGCAGAGGGAAGCGCGTGCTTTATCAAACTCGATAACCGCATCGTGATATCGCTCAGTCCGGCGCGTGCGGCCAGAAGGTCATCAACCGGCTTATCGATTCTCGCCAGAGCGCCGTGCGCCGCCTCTCCCATGCGTGACGTCGCATCGACAACAACCGCTCGGGTTCCCGCTGCAGAGCCAGCAGCGCACGGGCTATCTCTTCGTCAGACGACTCGGGCGGCATGAGCAGAGAAGCTTCGGGAATCATGTGCTCGGCCGCGCCTCCAACATTGGAGCCCAGCGCTCCGAGCCCCAACGCGTGATACTCACGGAAAGCGATTCCGCCCGCTTCCGCCCTGGACAAAAGACAGCCAAGATCGCACGAAGCAACCGCGTTGATGAATTCAGAGGCATGGTTCCGCTTGTCGATGAAGCCTGCCCATTCAACGCCGTCACAGTCCCGGTACTTTGCCGGGATGGCGCGTCTGGCTACGCCGATGACTCGGAGCGTGGCTCGAAGGCCGAGCTTCCGTGCCAGGCCGAATGCGGCGAGCAGCCTGTCCAGCCCCTTGCGCCGCCAATCCTTGCCGACGAAGACCAGCCGGAGCTCTTCCGGCCGATTCGGCGCCCGCCGCGGCTCCTTCGCCCGCTCGCGTTCCCAACATTCGTACTCGGCTTCGTCAAGGCTGGCTCCCGGCGTCGCTACGTGAACCTTCTCCGGCGGAACGCCATAGCCGAAGATCACGTTGTCAGCCGCCCATCGGCTATGTGCAATAACTCCAGCCGAGGCCAGGTATCCTTCACGTTCCCTTGCGACGGCATCGGCGGCAATCGACGAGCCGATCTTGCGCCGTTCACCATAGAAATCGAACAACTGCGTGAGCGTCTGATCGATGAAGAACCACTTCTCGATCGTGGAATCGAGCACGATCGAGTCAGGAAAGAGTTGAAAGCAGTTGACGATTACGGATCCGCCGAGCCGCCGTCGATCACGTTCCCAAAGCCGTTCGAGGAACCCCGGGGAATACTGATAGCCGCCGTGATGATCGCCTTTCAGAACCGAGCGGGCATTCCAGGCGAGCCGGCGAATTCTCCAGTCTCGTCCGGAGGCCGACAGCGCCAGCCCTTGATTTATCAGTCCCGCGCCGCGCGCCGCCTGAAGAAAATGGAAAGGGATACCGCTCCACGTCGCGGGCGAGTTGACGTCGCCGACAGCCGCAAGCAACACCGTCCGCTTCACTGTGCGTGACCGTAGCTGTCGTACTGTTTCGAGTAGTAGCAATAATAATCGTCGTATTTGTGCTGTCTCATATCTACGTTGTTCAGCACCACGCCAAAGATCTTCGCGCCTGCGTTGACCAGTTCCTGACGAGCCCGGCGGGCGACGTCCCGCGTGCTCCTGCCTCCGTGAACGACCAGAATCACCCCGTCGACAATGGTCGAAAGAATGATGGGATCGGTAACGTTTATCAGCGGCGGAGAATCGATGAGCACGTGATCGAACCTTTCGGACATGGCGGACAGGAGATCTTTCATCTTCTGCGACGACAGCAGCTCGGCCGGATTCGGAGGGATCGGGCCGCACGGCAATAATGAGAGGTTCTTCAGCTCCTGTGTGTGAATCAATGCCTCGACGTCTATCTCCCGCGAGAGGTAGGTCGACAGTCCCGCGGTATTGGGCAGCTTGAACAGTTTGTGCGCGGAAGGGCGGCGCAGATCGCAATCGATGATCAGAACTTTTGCGCCAAGCTGGGCCAGCGAGACCGCGGTATTGATGACGGTGGTCGTCTTTCCTTCACCCTGTTGGCCGCTGGTGACCAGGATCGTCCTTGGCGGGCTGCCGGCCGCGCACAACAGCACCGAAGTCCGCAGGACGCGGTAGGCTTCGGCCGCGCTCGACGCGCTGTCGCATTCCACGATCTCGGCCTGGCTCGCCAATAAGGCTCGGGCAGCCGGTCCTGCGGCCGCCAGGGCGTACGCGCGCCGCTTCGGTCCCAGGCCTCGCTTGCCCGCGGTCATCATCGGGATAACGCCAAGCGCGGGGAGGCGAACGAATCTAGCCACATCGTCAACCGTCTTTATCGTGTTGTCGAGATACTCCAGCAGGAACGCGAAGATCAGGCCTGCGCACAGGCTCACAAAGAGGGCGATCAGCACACCCTGAAGGCGTTTCGCATCGACCGGGAACGTAGGCACTTCGGCCGGCTCGATGACGTGAAGCGCGCTCGATTGCTGAGCCAGTTCCAGGTTCGCCTGATTCGTCTTTTGCAGGAACTCGGTGTACAGCGATTTCGCCGTATCGACGTCCTGTTTAAGGATGCCGTACTGAATCGCATCCTGATTCTGGCGAGCCGCTTCGGTCTTGGCGCGATCCAGCGCGCCTTTCAGCGACACCTCATCGCGGGCGGACCTTTCATAGTCCGCTCTCAACCGCGCTTCAAGCGAGGCGCGGCTCGCGCGAATCTGGTTGTCTATTTCGGCCATCTGCTTTTTGCTCTCGGCCACCCGCGGATTCTCCGGCCCATACCTGACGCTCAACTGCGCATACGTCGCGGCCAGTTCACCGCGGATCTTCGTGAGTTCGCTTATCTTGGGATCCGAGAATGCTTCCGAGAGCCGGTCGAGCCTGCCCATGTTCAGCTCTTCGTAGAGCGAGCCCTTCAATAGTCTATCGGTCTCGGCGCGCATCACCTGGTCGTGAAGCCGCGAGAGCTTGTCCGTGGTCAGCGTCTCTTTCCCTTCGGTGGAGTAGATATTGTGATCGCGCGTGTAATCGGCGACCGACTGCTCGGCCTTCTGCACTTTTGCCTGGAGCTCGCGGGTCGAACGATCCAGCCAACTGGCCGCGTTGTTGTACTTTTCAGCCTTGGTACTGAAACTCCTGGCGATAAAGCTCTGCGTGACCGCGTTGACTACCTCGGCCGCAAGCTTGGGATCGGTATGGGTGAACACCACCTTGATCACCCGCGTGTCGCGTATAGGCTCGACCGAAAGATTCTTGTCGAGCGCGCGAATGAGGGCCGCGAGATCGTTTGCGTCGGCTCCCGGACCGGGCTGCTTGTCCGTATCCGCCGCGTCCGAAGCCTGTTCCGGCGGCGATTCGCCTGCTTCACGCAGAGCGCTTCTGCCACCGATCGATTTGATGGCGCTCCAGACGCCCCTCCGGTCTTCCGCCGCCAGAAACTCGGGCCGTTGATCGAGCCGCAACCTCGCCGCCACATCGGACAGCAGCGGCCTGCTCTTCAACTCGATCATGTATGTCTTGATTCTGACCAGCGGATAGAAATTGTCGGAGTCGTCCTGGACCGCGGCCGCGCTTGGCCCTTGTACGGCCTGAACGTCTTTGCCGATCTCGATCATCGCGGAGGCCTGATAGGCCGTCTTTATCCTGAACATCTCGACCGTGACGATTGAGGTAACTATCACGACCGTGGCCGCGATGAGCCATCTTCGTTTGCGGATCGTTCGCCACACCTCGAGCAGATGAATGCGGCCGTATTCTTCCGGGTATCCAAGGCCGTACTCCGTTCCGGCGGCTCCGGCCAGCGCCGGATACCGCGGCGGCGGCGCGGCATCGAGCGCTACTCGCGCCGTCGATACGCGTTCGAGTTCCACTCTCTCTTGTGCCATTTCGTGCTTTCCTGTGTGAATGAGGAACCGGCTCACCTGATGACGCGGCCGCCCGCGGCGACTGATGCGCCGTAGCCGAACGCGTTCAGGATCGGAGCCATCGCGGATTTGAATTTGCTGTTCGGAACCATTATTACGTCGTTGGGCTTGATCACGATGTCTTCCTTCTTCCCGCCCATCACGGCGGCAAAGTCGGCCCTGATCTCTTCACGCTTGCCGGTCGAGGGGTCTTCCCTGAAGATCAACCCGTCTTTCAGCGAACCCTTGAACGTCGCCCCCTGCGCGAGCGACAGCGCCTGTTGCAGCGTCGTGCCGTCTTTCAGAGGAAAGGAGCCGGGAGCATTTACCTCTCCTGAAACAAAGAAAACATCGGTCGGCGGGATGTTTACTATGTCGCCCGGCTCGACCGGCAGGTTCTGATCGAACCTGCCCTTGAGCAGCCCGTTTATGTTGGCGCTCAACAATGTATATCTGGCGTCGCCCTCCGCATTATCAGGGGCCGCGGCTGGAGCGGCGGCATCCGACGGCGGTTGCTTGTTCTCACGTATTATGAACGCGGACGAGCCGTGATTCTCGGATAGGCCGCCCGCCACCGTGATCAACCGAAGCAGCGACGGACGCCCTTCGATCTGATACACGCCGGGCCGGTGCACCGCGCCCTGAACAAAGAAAGCCCGGCTGTTGACTTGCCGGACCGCCACCAGCACATTGGGGTTCATGAGATACCGGCCGCGCAGCCGACCGGCAATCTCATCAGAAACCTCATCGGCGGTTTTGCCCGCTACTGCCACGCGTCCAAGGAACGGCATCGCGACGAGCCCCGATGCGCTGACGCGGAACAACCCTGACAGTTCAGGCGCATCGTCTACGCGAATCTCGACGATGTCGCTCGATCCGATCTTGTAATCTTCATCGGACGACACAAGAACTCCAACGGCGCCCCCGTCTGCCTGTGTGACCGGCTGCTGCTGATACTGAGGCGTCTGCGCCCTCTTACTCTGTCCAACAACCGCAAGCGCGGGGGAGGATGCGGCCAGTAAGAACGCTAGAGCGAAGTGAATCGCGGGGCGAATCATCGTTACCTCCTGCCTGACGTGATCTCGTTAGAAGCCGGTCGCGGCCCTTTGCCTTGTACGGCCCGCGATTCCAGATACAAGAGTGACAAGAATCAAGAACGTCAACGCGTTCGATGGGATTTGAAGGTTGAAGTCAAAAGCGCTGTGAACCAGCATCGAGACGACGCCGGCGCCAAAGCCTACGGCAATCGCCCTGAGCAGAGGCTCGCGAGTTCTGGTTGCCGCGATGATGCTCCGTATCACCGCAAACAAAAACCAGGCCGCAAGAACGGCTCCCGCAATCCCGCAGTCGGTCAGAACCTGTAGATAATCATTGTGAGCGTAATCGACGACGACGCGGCCGTTGCCATGCCCATATGAAGGATACGCGGTTTCGAATCCGCCCAGGCCCACTCCAAGAACCGGATTTGCCCGAAACATCGCGAACGCATCCTTCCATATCCACTCCCTGCTCAGAAACGATGCAGGATCCGATGCGATGTTCGATACGCCGCGCGCGGCCCCCATTGTTTCCGCGGCCCGGCTTAGAAGCGGATCGGCTCCTATCCAGACTATGCCGCCGGCAGTGATCATCAACAGAGCGGCCGCGAGAGTTAGTTTTACAAGGCGTCCCCTGTGCTTCGCCGAACTTTCACTTTCGTCTTCGCGCCGCGAACCCTTGACGCATACGATCACCATCAACGACGACGCCAGCAGGCTCATGATCCCAGCCCGAGAGACCGACACCGCTTCCGCCAGCGCCATGAATAGGGCCGCGAACAGATAAAGCGCCCTCAGTTCCCGCCTGATCGGAGCCATCAGCGCGAGAGAAAGAGCCGTTGGCGCCAACATCCCGATGAACCCCGCAAAGTGATTCCGGTTCACGAAAGGACCATATGCAATCGCTCGCGCGGGCCGGAGCCAGTAAATGGCTCCGTTCCAGAATACGTGTTGAAGCAATGCGAACAGCGCCAGCAGGAATCCGAACACGACAACCGACGAAGCGGCGAGCCTCCACCATGCCCGCCCCTGAATAAAAGTAGCCGCCATCAATGACGCAAGCAGAGCGAAGGCCAGCATGAGGGCGGCGCCTCGCGTCGCTTCCACATCGACCGACAGGCTCAGCAGAGATCCGTCGCTCTTGCGCACGGCGATGCTCTGTAGCGCGGCCACACATGTAAGCGCGGCCAGCGGAATCACCGGTCCCGGCACGGTAATATTGACGCACCGGTCTCGTACCGCTTTGATGATCCATATCAATACAAGCGCCGCAGTCAGGAGCTGGCACGCCCACGCGGACCATGGTTCGACGGCGCCGTGAGCAAGGACCGCAAACGCGGCGGTCGAGAGGACGCCCACGCCGAGCGCCTTCGCGAGGCCTCCGCCAGCTTCATCCGAACCGATGGGTTTTTCTTCGGAGTTCATCTCTCGATTAACTCGAAATCATCCAGCCAGATAGTTCCCGAGGCCGGTTTCTCATACGCGAAACGAGGCTGGCGCTGTATGCCTATCACGAGCGCCGCCTGCCGTCCGCCTTCACTCGGCGGTGTAGCAAAGTTAAATGCATACGCCCTCCAATCAGCCGATCCCGGTGAAACGGGCTCCGAGAAACCGATGACGCGCTTCGCGGCAGCCGCCACCGTGATCACCGGTCCGCCTTCCGCGTCGAACCGCTCTGTCTTTGCCCAGAATCGAAGCTCGTAGTTGACTCCGGGACGAACAACGATCAGTTGACTCAGTTCGTCATCCAGCCTGGGCGTGTCTCGGGACATAAAATCGAGTCGCAAAGCTCGCCCGCCTCCTCGTCCCGTACCCGATTCGATGGCTAAGCGCGCGAAGTCCGATTGCTTCAACGTCCAGTCGAAGCGGCAGCGAAACGTCTTAATGTCGGTCTCAAAACCGCGGTTCCAAACCGGCGGCGCGCTCTCCACTCCAATCAAGCCGAGCCAGAGGGCTCGCGCTTCAGCGGCTGCGTCCGCCTCGATCAGGTTGTTGACGAACTCAAGCCGTTTCGAGTTTGGAACGAAAGACCCGGACGCCGACGTGAAGACCCGGCACGCTTCGTCGATTCGATAATGCTTCAACAGGAAGACCGCGGCCGAAACGCGCTGATCAGGCGCGCCGCCGGTTATCCTTTCGAGCAAAGAAACGCTCCCGCCTGAAGCCCGCCAGAGCACGTCCATCGCGGCGGCGAATATCGGAGGATCGAGAGCGCTTGCGAGCTTCAATTGCGCGGCGGCTTCATCGAGCCTGCCCCTTCTCAACAACACGTTCGCCAGTCGCCATCGGAGCCCCGCGTCATTCGGTGCAACAAGCAACGCCCGTGTAAGCGTTTCGGCCGCCGCGTCGCTGTCGCCGTCCATCTCTTCCGCGGCCGCGAGCAGCTCGGCGCTCTTGTAGCTCTTTGGGCAGATGCGGAGTGCGGAGCGCGCGTGATCCCGGGCCAGCTTCGAATCGGGCGCCGCCTTCGCCAGTTCGGATTCGGCGACTCGTTGATGCAGCCTGCCGGAACCGGGAAACAAGTCGGAGACCCGCGCAAGCAGCGCCGGATCCGGAACCGCCCTGTCATCGGCCAGCGTCGCTGCTACGAATCGGCTTACCGAGGCCATTACGAGCGCGATGCAAAAAGCCGCGGCAGTCAACGCGAAGATGATTCGAACTGCTATGCTGTTGAGGCGTATTCGGACAGTCAAAGCCGCTCCTGAGAGAAGCCGAAGTTCAATTCAGACCCGATGTGGTTTGGCCGCGGTCAGCTTTGATCCACGCGGGCAGGCACACGAAGAGAGAGATGCGTAAGCCCTCACGGGAAGCCGTAGAAGCCGGCGGTAAAGAATGTATCGGGCTCGCTCTGATGAGCGCGCGCCACGTTAAGGTCTCTTGGGATGAAATGCCATAAACAGCGGGAACGGCGTGTTTCAATAAATACATCTGGCGGGATTGCGTTCGGCACGAGAAGTCAGGTCTTACAAGCTGCAATCCTGCGAACGCTGATAGGGGCAAACGCATTGACTGCTCTGATCGCGTGTTGGCGGGTGAGATTCTTTATGCTGGCCGGTCATGAGCCAAAGCGCCCCGCCCCTTTCTTTACCCTGATGTTCTCTCCGTCCACATTATAAACTGTGGCTTTTTTCAGTAGGCCATTCTGGGAGGCTTACCGAGAACGATTAACGCGTCGACGAACATCTGCTTCGACCACGTAGCAGCAAACCTCAAACCACACTCAGAAGCACGCCGACAACGGCGAACCTTGCGGGTCGCTTTCAGTTGATGGTCACACTTTCTGTTTAGGGCAATAACTTACTTTCACAACTCCGCGGCCCGGACGGAATAGGTCTCGACGGATTCAAGCAAAATCAGTTCAGAGGGATGCCGTGCTCGCTCGATTGGCTTCGCTCCGAGAAATGATCGAAGAGGGCAAGGGAGGCCGTCGAGCAGCATCGAAAGCAATTCAATTTGCCATGCGTGCCTGTGCCCGGCTTACTACTTCTCAGGTTCTCTCAGAGCGAATACAATGGAAAGAAAGGACTTGAATCCGAGCACAAAACCCCAAAACTGGGACATACTATCAATAGACAATATGACTTGTCTCATTCTAGTGCGTGTTCTATCGTGTAGGGATTATGAGCGCGACCACCACAATCGCAGACTTGGAGCGATGGATGGACGCGCCGCGAGAAACCGAGAACCTAGAATTCAAAGAAGCAAAGACTCAGTTTGATACTACAAAGCTATTTCGGTATTGCGTGGCTCTCGCCAATGAACGTGGCGGAAAATTGGTTCTCGGCGTCACCAATAAGATTCCTAGACAAGTAGTTGGGACAAATGCATTTGAGAATCCCGGCGACATTCAACAGAAGATTCTCAACAAACTGCATTTCTTGGTGAAAGTGGAAGCGTTGAGCCATCCAAACGGTCGAGTTGTAATTTTTCATGTTCCCTCTCGACATCGCGGCACCGCCTGTCATCTTGAGGGAGCCTATTGGATGCGCTCGGGTGAAGAACTGATACCTATGACCGCCGAAAGGCTTCGTGAAATCTTCGATGAGGGGAATCCGGAATGGTTTAGGCGTACAGCGCTCGATAATTGCTCCGCCAGTGACGTGATTCGGCTGCTAGATACTCAGATTTACTACGACCGGCAAAACCTATCCCACAAATCGGGATGCCGTTCTTGAACGCTTCAAGAATGAACACCTGATCTCCGAAGGCAATCATGACTATGCCATTAGTAATCTTGGTGCGGTCCTATTCGCAAAGAACCTAAAACAATTCGAGGGCCTTACCCGGAAAGGCCCAAGGGTCATTGTATATGACGGTCCTAACAAACTTGAAAATAGTCGGGTCTTTGCGCACGGCAACAAAGGATACGTTCTCGGTTTTGCGAGTTTGATTAGCTTCATTAAGGCTCAGATTCCAGCCAACGATGTAATCGGCCCAGCCTTCCGTCAAGAAGTGAAGATGTTTCCCGAAATCGCGATACGAGAATTAGTTGCGAATGCTCTTATCCATCAGGAATTCAGAGCAACCGGAACATCCGTGACGATTGAGCTGTATAGTGATCGCATCGAGATTTCAAATCCTGGTAAGTCTATTATCTCACCAGATCGATTCATTGATGAATATGAGTCGCGAAACGAAAAGCTTGCCGACATTATGCGACGGTTAGGCATTTGCGAAGAACAGGGGCTCGGGATAGATAGGGTAATAGCGCACGCCGAGATATACCAACTGCCGCCACCCGATTTTCGTGTAAGTGATAGGCACACTCTAGCAATCATGTACGCCCATAAATCCTTCGATGATATGGATGCAAAGGAACGTGTACGAGCCTGTTTCCAGCACTCTGTTCTCCGGTGGATCATGAATAAGAAAATGACCAACACGACCTTACGAGATCGATTCAAACTGCCGGAGAGCAAGAAGGAGGCGGTATCCAGAGTGATTGCGGATGCAATCCAACAGGGGAGGATTAAGCCGGACGATCCTTCCAATAGATCGAGACGATACGCAAAATACGTACCCTATTGGGATTGAAGTTCTCATTTAGACGCTAGGCTGATTTTCGCGGGCATTACATTGAAAGACTAAGTAAATCAACGGTTTCCCATTTAGATGCAAAACCAAGAAGATTATTGAAGGATTAGTCTTTCTTTGCTCCGTCATGGCACTTGTTTTCTTGCTCTAATCCCATTCTTCTTTCGTCTTCCACGCCGTGGACGCCCCTTCCTTTTCAGTGACCGATGCATTGTGTGGGACCCTTATGCTGCCTCTGCTTCGCCGCCTAGATCACGGCAAGCAACACAACAATCAAGAGACCATTGATGCGCTCACCGTGCAGTTCAAACTAACTAACGGACGCTAGCCCTTGCGGCGGATCGAATAGAGCCGATGTTCGGTCCGTATCAACAATCGCTCACCCACGAGCGCCGGCGACGCCAGCGCCATGTCATCCAGCTCATTCACGTGCAGTAATTGGAACTGCTCGCCGGTTTTGACGACAAACGTCTGGCCCTCTTCGCTCAGGCAGAACAACTTTCCGTTATAGGCCCACGGCGAAGTCGTGAAAGCCGTTGCAGCGGGATCAATCCGCGTCTTGTAGGTCTGTTTTCCGGTTTTGGCGTCAAAGCGATTCAGGATTCCTGTCTCGGTCAGCGTGTACACGGCTCCCTCATAAGCGAGCGACGACGGCAAATAAGTTCCCCCGCGCGCCTGCGACCATACGATGAATTCGTTAGAGGTTTGGCCCTCCTTAAGAGAAATATCGCCCGTGGCGCCGGGGCGAATCGCGAACAACGGACGGCCGCGGCCTCCATTGATGTAAAGGAGGCCTTCGTAGGCGAAGGGCGTCGGAATCGGCGTCATCGCCATTCCCGCCATTCGCCACAGCTCTTTCCCCGCCTGGTCGTAACTGACCACGGTCTCCGGTCCAATCGCGACGATTTCGGTTCGCAGCGCGTGCCTCCAAATGTAAGGGGTCGCCCATCCTGACCGCTGCCTTGGCGGTTCAGAACTGCCGATGTCTCGATTAACGCGCCAGACTTGCTTGCCCGTTTGCTTGTCGAAAGCGGCTATGTACTGCTGCTTTTGATTATCGCTAACGATGATCATCAGGTTTCCGGACAGGGCCGGCGAGCTGCCCGTTCCGAAATCGAGGTAAATCGGATTCGCTTCCAACGGAGTGGTCCAGACAACGCTGCCTTTCAAGTCGAACGCCCACAGCCCCAGGTTCGCGACATAGACATAGATAAACTTTCCATCGGTCACTGGAGTCTCCGAGACAAAGCTATTCTTGCGATGGCGGCCTCCCGGCGGGCGGCCTGTGTGAAACTCCTTTGTCCATTCCGCCTTGCCGCTCTTCAGATCCAGGCAGTAGAGCAGGTAGTGGATCGTTACTTCATTCGGCAACTCGACGTCGCGTTCAGTGACGCGCTTCAAAACCTCCTCCTCCGGGAGTCCCTGTTTTACCAGTTCGGCGATGTACTCGTTGCTATATTCCGTGCCTATCTGAGGCTTCTTCGACTTGCCGTCGGTTGTTACGGTCGTCAGGTACACCTTGCCTCCGGCGACGATTGGCGAGGACCACCCACGCCCCGGAATCTCTTGCGACCACTCCACGTTTTCAGTTTTGGACCAACGCTCCGCAAGTCGCGCGTTGGCTCCCACGGGGTTTGATTCGGGTCCTCGGAATTGCTGCCAGGATATATCCTGACCGTGAGCCGTGAGAGATATCAAAAACAGCGCGCAGAACAAGCCTGCTCGGCGCGAGAAGAAGAATCGATTTATGAGTCTATTCATGGAGTTTCCCTCAAAGTCCTTTTGACGCGAGTCAACGGCTTTCACAAAAATTGCCGGATGAATGCGAAGCGGGATTCATACGCTCAGATATTCGACCCAAACTGGGTTCCACACAGGGTATTTGTTTGAGGAGCCGGACATCCCCATTTGGTTCGACCATCATAGCACTGACGTTCGGCGGGACGGCAACCCGTGGGTTACGCGCCGACCGGACCGCTCCGGCCTTGGCCCGGTCTCCAATCGCGCTGCTAATCGATGATCACGTGAAAGGCTTGATCGCCCTCAAAGAGGCTAAAGGAGCCGCTTCCGCATCGTAGGCGCCCTATCAAGCGGGCTACGGCGAGGGCGCTCCGTTCACCGATCTCCGCGCCCGAGACGCAGTAGTGGAAGATCGAAGAATAGGAGCCCGGAGAGGTTAGAAGTGAGAGGGTAGGAGTGACAGGGTACAGGTGAGAGGTGACCGCTATCTGGTGTCTCGTGTCGCGCGGTTGGGAGAAGGAGTTAGCGCCCCTGGGAATTCTGCCCGCGGAGATCAACACGCCGCGCGAGGTTTGTTCAACCGCGATTCGTTCGAGCTCAGGTGATGAAGTCATATCGCGCTCGGCTCGTTGAACCGCCTCCGCGATTTCGAACACGTGCGACGCGGAAAACGGTATTTCTCTTTTTCGAAGCATTCGAATCGCGCAGGCCGACGCAATCAATAGGGCGACGCAGATCAGGTGTACGGATTCCATCACCAGCAGCCCGCGCAACTCCGCGCAGACGACCGCAAGAATCAGAGTTAGAGATGTGATCTGCGCCTCGGATAATTTTCCGGGAACAAAGCCGGTGTCGAGCCGCAGAAACTCGAAAATGAATCGGCCGCTTCCGTAGAGGACGACATACCACGCCAGAGCCGAACCCGGCGCCGCGCCGCGGACGATCGACAGGATTCCACTGCTAACGACAATTGCAATCCAACACGATTCGACCAGTTGAATCGGAAAGAGCCGCACGCCGACAAGTGAGCTCGGGAATCCGATTGAAGCATGCCGGCGGTTGTAGCAAACGCCAAAGCGCCTCGGTCTCCCATAACAGCAGCCGGCACCAAAGCATCCTATTCGGCCAATCGCCTGTGTCAGACCCAACGATAGAGTCAACACGTCTATATTTCGCAATGGCGGCTCGCCCACAAGCCAGAGCAGCATCCCTGCGCCCGCCAGCACGGCAATCTGATAGTGATAGAACGTATATACCTCGGTTCCGGTGACTACCTTAGTCAGATATGCAAACGTCAGCGCTACAAAGATTCCTCCAACGGCCGCTATAAACAGCGGCGCCGGCGGAAGACGAATACTAATCGCGATCACGAAGGTCATAACAAGTCCGGCCGCGCCGCCCAGGCAAACAAAAACTCCGTAGGCCGGCAGATCGATATCGAGAAAGTGAAGCCTCGGCGTCGCCAGCGCATCGCAGACTTTGTTCAACAACTCTCCAGGTCCGGCCGCGGCCGTTTTGAAGAAGAGCTTATCGCCTCGCATCGTCATTCGAGCCTCAATCTTCTTTCTTCTTGGCGGGAGGCTTGGAGCCGAGAGCGGCGTAAGCGCCGTTGTAATTGTCGTTGGTCATGGCCGTGGCCCACGCATCGAACTTGGCTTCGCCGACTTTTTTTCTAAGCGGATCGATTGTGCCGAGGAAGAAAGCGTCCGCCAGAAGCTCGTCATTGGCTTTCTTTGCCAGGCACTTCACGGCCTCGTACTCATCGGGATACGAATCCCTCTCGAATATCTTCTCTCCGCCTTCGATTTCCGGGTTCTTCTGCTTTGAAAGCACTCGGCGTGTGAAGTACTCGGTCGTGCCTTCGTTACCCGCTCGTCCTGTTTTAGTCACCCAGGCGCCCGAACCGTACAGATGGACGTCTTCGTGAACTATTGTGGCCGGATGGCGGCTTGGCGGAATAGGAACCGGCCCTCGGTCGGGGCCTCCCATCACATCCAGCATCTCGGCGTCCTTCCTATGCAGGTATATCTCGCCGTCCTGAGCGAAGCCTCCAGCGTTCATCATCTGGAACGAAGTCTGTCGAAGACTGAGCTTGTCCTTGAACACCTTTTCCCTCGCCGCGTACAGGTATGCTTCGGAGCCCAGTTCTCTCGTATGCCCTTCGGCTTTGACCCCTTTCGCGACTCGGTTCTTGATGCGAGGCCAGATCACGGGATCGCTTGCGAGAAGCTGATCCGCCTGCTGCTCGGTGAGCGACGCGCCGAACGGCACGCGAATCTGCGGCGGCTTCTTGCCGCAGCTCTGCAGACGAGGCGCGCTCAACAACGATGTGGTCGGGCGAGCCGTGCGCAGGCCGTGAAGCCCGGCTACGGCATTGGCCGCCGCGACATCGGCTTCGGCCTCGTAGACTTCGGTTGCGTGATTGCCGACTTGAGCGGCGACGGCGGGTTGAGCGTTCCGCTGCTGGACTACGTGAGCGAGCTCGTGAGCCAAGAGCGCATCGCCTACTAACGTACCAGGTTGATACTCGCCCGGGCCGAACGCAATGTCGCTGCCGATGGTAAAGGCCCTGGCGTTGAGGCTCTCGGACATAGCAGCGTCATGCGTTTCCGTATGAACTCGAACGTTTGAAAAGTCGTGCCCAAAGGCACTGCTCATCCGCGAGCGAACGCTTCCCTCGAGCGGCTGACCGGTCCCCAATCTCGATTGAATATTTCGAGGACTGTTGTTTGCGGGAGCCCTGCCTTCTTTGCCTTTGAACAAGGCGCGTCCGATGCTCGCGAATGCACCCCCGATCGCTCCCGCAGCCGAGGACAGCGCGCTGCCGATGCCGCTTAAGATACTCGACACCGCGCCGCCGATCATTCCGGCGAGCCCTCCTCCCGCTCCAGGGATCAAGCCCTTCAACTCGTCCGGAACGCCGGTGATCTCGCCGGTTCTTGCCCAGTTATTGATCGCACGGCGCACGCGGTTCTCGACCGCCGGAATGTATTCTCGCGCGGTCGTGGCTCGCGCCGCTTCGGGAGCGTACTTGCGAAGCGCGCGTTCGATATGAACGGGATCCTTGTCTCGATAATGAGCGAGCCACTTTTCGATATAGGGGCAGCCTTTGGCGGTCTGGCCTGCTCGCTGCAACTCTTCGTCGGCGGTTCGGCAGACACTCGCGCGAAGTTGAGCGAGGAATTCGCTCTTGTGCATCTGGCCGTGCGCAAGCGACTCCGCATTGTCCTCAACTATGAACGAGGCGGCTGCATGCGAATCTTGATTCTGGGGACTTGCTTCGGAGCCGCGTCCATTCGGGACACGCTGAACGCTCAGCGCGGCGGCTGAGAGATTCGGACGCTGGGTCTTTGCCGGATCGGCCGCGGATTGGGGCTCCACCATAGGACCAAGCAGATTGAGCACCGCGCGATTGCCCGCCTTTTTTTGGAGTTGAAGAATGGGATTCGAGATGAGTTCAGGAGCGAGCTGTCCGTTGGCGCTTCGCGACTGGGCCGCGGAGACTTGTTTATTGGTTTGTGTAGCCTGCTTCTCCATTCACCTGCTTCGGTCACTAGCAACAATAGAGTGCGTACGATCCCGTAGAGATCGTTGTCAATCCCGTAGGGATTGTGAATCCCGTAGGGATTGTCCAACGTAGCCCACCGATTCATCGGTGGGTCCCAGAGCGCTGCGGCGATCTAGTCCCGAAGGGACGGCTGATGTCGTTCGTGTGTGGAGGCTTTGAACCATATCAGAAATCTGCAATATGTATGTGGTCCTGTTGCGGCGCTCTGAAACAACAAGTCAGCCGTGCCTTCGGCGCCTCTCGGATCAAATTACCCGACGAACCCACCAGTGAACTGGTGGGCTATTGCCGATTGTCCCTTCGGGACAACCACATCAATGATCTGCAATATCTGTCTGGTCCTGTTGCGGCGCTCTGACAACAACAAGTCAGCCGTGCCTTCGGCACTTCTCGATCAACTTGCCCGACGAACCCACCAGTGAACTGGTGGGCTATTGCCGAATGTCCCTCCGGGACAATTCTGATTGTCCCGAAGGGACAATTCCCCACTGTTCCTCGGAATGCCATTCAATGAACCGTGCGTTATTCCCGGATGCCCCTCGGACAATTCCATCATAGATCTTCCGCTTCTTTGATCATCACGTCGTTGAAGTTCGGGCGTATCCGGATGAGCGAATGAGGGTCGCGGCCCGTCTGAATGATCTCTTCTTGCCGATGTATCTCTCCTTGAACGGCGGCAAAGCTGAGGCCTTGTTTTTCCAGCGAACGCAGGGTCTCGAGCCCGCGGCTCTGCTCCATTTGATAGACGCCCAGATTGTCGAACAGAAATGCTATGTCTTCGGAGAGAACCTTGCCGGATTCAGATCCCAGCGGATCGGGGCGGCCGCCCGTTTTCCGAGTCGATTGAGTAACCGTCCGAGGCTTTCTTCCCGGTATGACTATAGTCTGCATGATGTAACGGTCTACGAAGCCGAACAGATGAAGCAGCTCGTGGCCGAGTATATCCGGCTTCGTGATATGCGAAGGCGGGATGCTCATCACGCCGCCGTCACATCCCGGATCGGTAACCGAGGTAGGCGTGCCCGGCGGAGGTTGATCGAGCGTGCAACCGGGATAGGCGACCGGACTGGAGTCGGTAGGACGCACGGTGACCAGCCATCGATTCAAGTCTCGGCCATCCTTCGGCCCCATCTTCACGATGTCCGGCTCAACCGTGAATGTGCGCCCGCCGAAGACATCGCCTTTCAGGGTCTGGTTCCATATTTGATCGATGCCTTTCTCGAGGCCGGATTTCACTTCGCTGAATCTTGAATCTTGAGTCGGGTCTTCGAAGCGAACCTGAAACTTGACCTTGATTTTGACATCGGTCTCCGTGATCTCGATATCGAGGGGCCGTTTGTTCAGAGCAGCCATTCGCTGCTTCTCCATTTTTCCGCGCTGTTCGAATTCCTCGAAGGGGTTGTCGCCTTCGGTATCCATCTTCTCCCGTTTGTCGAGAGTTGTATTGAGCTCCGATTTCGACCGAAGCCGCCGCGCCTCGCGGATCGTGTATTCGGTGACGTACTGGTTCAGCAGCTCGAGCCGCTTCTTCGCTCGCGCGACGATCATTTTGTCGTATGGAGTGCGCGGAGGAGTCGGCGTCTTATCGGGGCCGTCCCGTTGAACTTCCCCGGATTGCGCGCTCGAACCGGCTCGGGGAGCCGCTTTGGAGCCGCCGGTGACTTTATCCGCGGCGGTATCCGCTTCACGCTCGGCTGCATTGCCGGCAGCGCCTATTGTGAGCTTCGGTCCTGGAGCAGCCCCCTTCTGTTGGACTACGTGAGCCAGCTCGTGCGCGAGCACCTGCTGCTCGGCCGCCGAGCCTTCGGGGTTCTTATTTCGATCGAGGATGACGTGACGTCCAACTGTGTAGGCGTTCGCGTTGATGGCTCGCGCGGACTCGGTTGCTTGCGAATTCGTGTGAATCCGCACCTGGCTGAAGTCGTGGCCGAAGCGCGGCTCCATATATTCCCGCGCGGACTCGTTCAACGGCTCGCCGGCAGACTGCAATACTTCGTGAACTATAGGCGGCGCCGCATTGGATTCAGGTCCGACAAGGCCGGAACGCATCGGCTGCAAACTAGCCGAGCTTCCATCGACCGTCTGGGCGGTTTCGTCATTCGGGCCCGCAAGGAGCCTCTGCACCGCTTGATTGCCCGCGGTTTGCTGCAACGCGAGTATGGGATTTGATTGAACGGCTTCGGAGCGCGATGCGGAGCCCTGTTCGGAATCCCGTTCCCCGGTCTTTTTATGTTTTCTAGTAAACATTGATTAGCCAGGAGGGGCGGCCCTCCGAGGTCCCTCCGAGGCCGCCCCTACATTTGTTTCTAGAGCGCGCGGTTGATTCGATTCCTGGGCGCTGATTACTTCATCAGACCTCTTCCTTCGGTGTCTTGCGCGGCCGTTTGCTTGCTGTCTTCGAGCTTGATGCCTGCGCTTTAGCCGCCGGCGGCTGATTGGCCGGGGCCGGCTGAGACGGGTTGCTTCCCGTCGGCGCCGTTCCCTCAATCGAAACGGCATTCTTCATCTCGACCTCCCTGCCGTCCGCGTCTCTAAGCAGCAGGCTGCGCGGACCCGCGGCGGCGCTGGAATCGAGCTTGACGTGTACGACTAGCTGGGTCGGAGTCGCTTCGAATCCCGCAACCGCAATTCCGGCTCCGGACCCGAAGTCGACCCTCTTGACCATATCCAGATTCTCGCCGGTCACCGTGATGGTGTTTTCCGAATTGGGTTGAAGTCTTTCAGCGGGTTGAGCGGCTCTTATGACAACCGCGCGAGGCAGATTGACGGGCGGAGCCGGAGAATTCATGCCGCCCTCGGGGCCGCCCTCGGGCGCCGGCCGCGCTGCGACCTGCTCGTCGCTGCATTGCCACCAGGAGTTCGCCAGCGAGACAACAAGGCGTCTGCAGATGCAGTTGTCGATCGTCACATTGCCGTCCGCATCGATTTCCACTTCCGCCAAACCGACCCACGGCTCGTCCGGGCACGGAGGACACTCCGGAATTGGTCCGGTCTTCGTACTAATCCTTCCCGGCGGAATATCTTCCGAGTTAGGACAGTGATCCAATACCGCGATCTCATACCCATCCACGTATCGCGAATTCTCGCACTGGCTGTCATCGCAGCCGCACCCAACGGGCTGTACTCGAACCGGCCTCGCCGGAACCTCTTTGTACCTGACCGCGATGTAGAGCTTGCCGCCCGAAGGCTCCTGAACGACCTGACTGCACCATGGATCGACGGCGTCCACACAAGGCTCGCCGGTGATTCCGACGACTCCCTGGGTCCGAAGATCGACGGTGCGGATGCAGTCGATGATGATCTCGTCTCCGTAGGGGCCGAGAAGGCAGCCCGGCTTGACGACGACCTTCCACGGCTCGAACTTTGTTCCGTTCTCTTTGGACTTCGGGAGCTTGCATACAAGCGCGCCGCATACCACGCCCCAGCCGTGGAGCATGCGATTGTGCCGGCGAAGCTTGCTGCGAAAGTAATCCTGTTCCAGGTTCAGGTCGTAGTGCGTGATCACCTTGCCCGCATAGTAGCGAGGCCTCTCCGCGACGCTGTGATCGCACGGAATCTCACGGCATACAGTAGCGGTTTTCATGACTCGTCTCCCTCTCAATATTCGGTGTCTTCGTCTTTGACCAGCGATTGGATCAGGTCGAACAAGAGCCGGTTGTTGTACACGATTGGGCGAATAGCGATATCGACCTCGGGCTCCCATCCGTTGTCGGTGTCCCTGAGCCGTATATTCGCGAGCGGTATGCAACAATCGTCCGGAAGAGCGCGGCATCCTCTGGTCACGTATTCGGCTATCGCCGCGTAGCTGATCCGCCGGCCGTCGATCACGTCGGGAAAGTTGCTCTTGCGCTCGGGCGCGAAGCCTTCACGGACTTCGACTTCGTATTGCTCGCGAATGCAACCGGGCTCGCAAAAAGCAACGGTCTCGCAATCACCCGCGACTGCTCGAACCGGATCGCTCTCACATTCGTGATAGCAGAGCAGCACGTGCGCGTATTCCTCTTCGCAGTAGTGATGGTGCTCGGACCTGCCGCCGTATCGCGGCTTGTAGTCTTCGGATTCGGACTCGTGCGGCGGGAGCGGCGGAAGCTCGACGGGTTTCGATGGATGCGTGACTATGATCTCGCGCCCGCATCGATCTATGGCGACCCCGGGCAAAACGATCACGCCTTTGTTGTCGCTCGTCAGCTCGACGTCCAGCCCGCACACAACTCCCGGACCAGTGATCAGACGATTCGCCAGCGACCGCTTGGAGTTGAAGTAATCCTGCTCCATCGTGAGCTGCATGACGTCGAGCAGCTTGCCGTAGAAGTACCGATTGCGCACCGGGGTCTTCAAATCGGCCGGCGTCTTCAGATCGCGGCGCTGAGATTGTTGTACGTTGTGATGTGACATGAATTGTCCTCCTGGTTGTTTGCGAGGCTTGCCTCTCCCCGCGATCATCCGACACGGGCCGTGATGCCGATCATGTTTCCAGAGCCTGCGCGGCCGGCAGGTTGTCCGCCCAGCACTATCTCGCTTGCTTCATCAAGCGCCGAAGGCAGCGGAGGTCCGGAGACTACGGTGTCTATTCCGACTCGCGCTTGATAACCGGCGCGCAATCGCGGTTCGATCACGCACAGGTGATAGTCCGTATGCGCGGGTTTCTCGCGGCGTATCACGTCGTGTACACGCGCAAGAGTTTCGGGGCAGCTCAACTGGCCGCGGTAGATCTGCACCGTAAATCGATCCGCCAGATCCACGAATAACGGCGAGCCGTATTCTTCGCTGCCTATCAAATGAGACTGGTCGAGTATCGCGGTCGAGCCGACTACGGCGCCCTGCGGCTCGGCTCCGGCAAGCGAAGTGCTGACGCCGAGAATCGAGTTCTCCGTGCCTTCCCATCTCGGTTCGTTTGAGGCTTGCGAACCGTCGCTGCATTCACACGAGGCGGATTCACGAGGCAACGCCCACCACTGCGCATATCTGATCGGTTCTTCAATGATCGCGTCCACACCCGCATAGAGCCGCAACGCTTCTCGCAAGCCGCGCGCGGTTCCACGCCTTCCATAGATCTGAAATGCCTCGGCGATCAGCTCTCGCTTGCGCGCTTCGTCCCAGTCTTCATCGAGCTCGAGCGCGAGCCACCCCGCGAGCCACGACAGGAACTCGGACGGGATAACCGCCGGATCGAAGAAGCGCGCAATCTCGGCAATCGTTTGCTCGGTTCCATCAAAGAACGTCTCAAACAGAGACAGGAACCTGGTTAAGAAATCGCCGCAGGGAGACGGCTCGCCATAGATCGCGGGCAGGTGCTTCAAATAAGTTTCGTGATCGAACTCGACGCGGAGCTGAGAGAGCACCGCGGTCGAAACACCGTCGCTCAAGAAGAGCGCTCCGACCCAGACATATGTCGCCGCGTCGCCTCCTATATAGAGGTCGTCCAGATTCGTAAACGGCTCGCTCGACGCAGGCCGCCAGCGAAGATCGGCGAAGGGGTCATCCGCCGCGAAATTGACGACGGGCTGATCGGTCTGGTCGTCTGCTGTGTGAACGAATAATCTGAGGCGCGCTCCTGATCCGGTGCGGCTCATCAGCGCTTGCAGGCGATGCCATCTAACCGGAAGCTCGCGAACGCGAATTGGGCCGCTCCACAATGCGCCTTTGTTCTGAAATCCTTCGTCGATTGCAAGGCTGAACGGCGCGACATCAAGGCCGCTGTGCACGAGCAGATGGCCTTTGCCATCCAAAGCCAGCGCCGCTATTGGACCCTGATAACCGACCGCCTCACCCGCGAAGCCGTAATCATCTTCGTGCTTGAATACCAGTATGCGGCGCCGCTGATTGTCACCAACGTAAACCGCATCGTCTGACGCCGCGAGACCCATCGGCTTCGACAACAGTCCCGTTCCAAAATTGATGGGGTTTCCGCCGCTGTCGCTAACCGGATTGCCGTCCTGGTCAAAAACGAAGATACATAATTTGGATTCATCCAAAACGTACAACCGCGTATGACCGGCCTTCGAAGCGACGCTGATGCCGGACGGTTTCTCGAGCAGGCCCGCCTGCTTCATCGTGTCCCAGAATGAAGGCACGAGGGTTCCGGCGCGGTTGAACTTCCGCACTCGAGCATTGCCCCAATCGACTACGTATATGGCGCCTTTGTCGTCGGCATCGAGCGCCCACGGCGTATCGAACCGGCCCGGCCCGGCGTTGGGGCTTACACCGTGCGCCTTGTCCGTCTGTCCCCACACGTCCACAAGCTGAAACGTGTCGAGGTCGAATACTTGAATTCGACTGTTTCCGGAGTCGGCGACAAATAGCGAAGGCCTGTACTTCGGAATCAAGAGTCCGCGAGGCGTCTTGAGTCCAACCGGCGACCCGGTCTCCCGCGCGATGCAGCGGACTACATCCGTAGACCCATCGCAGCCGTCTATTCTAATGATGCGATTGCCGGCCGGGTCGCTGTAGAAGATCGATCCATCCGGAGCCGCGGCAATGCCGGCCGGACCCGAAGGATCGGGCGCGTCGTGCAGCTCATCTGGCAAGTCGCCGTCGAACAGCGGCACTGAGTGCAACCGCAGCGCGCCGTCGTTCAGAAGCTCGAGTCCACTTCGATGAAAGCCGGGCCACTCGCCGTCGCGATTCAGGTATGAAAAGTTTGTGCGGTTGTCTCCTTCCACTTCTTAACCCTCGACCCCCATCCATACAAGGTCCCAATCGCTGAAATATTTCTCGATCAGTTTTCCAATGGCGTCGCCGGCGCTGCCGGACGGAGCAGCGACAAGAGAAACTCCGCCGGTGAATTGCTGATTCACCAGAGTCTGAACCATCAGCAGCACGTTTACGGTGAAGCTGGTCGGAGATGGGTCCACAATCTGAATCTGTCCATCCGCTATAAACGGAATCAGGATGGAGCCCGCCTCACTGGACTCGATTGTGTTTCCGCCGGGAGCCGGCGCTTCGAATTGTTTCAATCGAGGACCCGAGATCCTCGCGTTGTAGCAGGGCGTCGTCAGGAATCCACACGAGGAAGTGTCGATCACCGCTTGCAAGCCGACCGGAAGAATCATCGGCAGGCCCGAAAACAAGAGCCTGATAAATCCCTGAAAGTCCATTGCGTCGGCGTCAAAAGTTCCTATCGTCCATTCTTTCCATCCAAGATCAGCCGAAGCGCAGCATATGTACGGCTGTTTTGCCGGACGCGCGTTCAAACGCTGAGCGATAGAAACATCTTTATAGAGCTGGCAATTGAGCACCTCGGCGCGGCAAAGGATGATCCGCATGCCTGAGAGAATCTCCTGCTTGATTGATGGATCGACGGGCTGGCCGTTCGTCCTCAGTTTTACCCAGCAGAAGACAGGCTCTTCTTTGAGACGAATCACCCCGGGTCCGGTGCAGATGCCGACGCGCGTTTCGGCGGCTTCCAGATACTGGTCGTCGGGATATGAGACCGTAAGGTCAAACAGCACGGCGCTGCCGTCATCCTCCTTTGCCACGGGCGGAACGGCCTCAATTCGGCTTTGTGTCATCACGATTTCGCGGCCCAGCGCATCGATGGCGTAGCCGGGTCCGATTTGAACTTCGCGGTCGCCCTTCTTTCCCGAGACCGCGAATCCGTTCCCGATTCCCGGTTGATGAAGGCTGGCATTGTGAAGCCAGCGCATCTCGCGATTGAAGGCTTCGAGCCCCTGAAGATCTGATTCATCGAGCCGTTCGCCGTTGAAGAACTGAAGCCGTTCTATGAAGCGTGTCTCTTGCAGGAAATCCATCGTCTACTCCTCGCTCGCGGTCGCGCAGTCCATGGGGTGGCCGCCGCACGGCCTGTCTACAAATGGCATCGGCTGAATCCCGATCCAGCACACGCCAAGTCCGTGCTCGCGAGCGTAATTTATAAATTCCGCGTCCACGTTCACGTTGGCCCTGCGAAGCCGCGATCCAAGCGCAAGCGCTATGGGCGGCATCCACAGCCGAAATCTGAAGCGGTTTATCGAAGGGTTATCTATGTGAGTCAGCGGAACGGGAAAGAACGCGAGGTTACCCCTGTCCCACAACTTTCCTTCCAACCACGCGAAGTAGCAGGGTGTCTCGGTGAACCCCGCGGCCGAGGTATCAATGGTCACCTGCATGCCGATCGTCGTGCTCGATACTTTTTCACGCCTCAGCGCGAGGGATTCGATCCATGGCTCCCACGGCGTATCTCCGGCCACGGTCATGCCGCTCGCAACGCGAGGCCGGGTCAGCGCGCGGGCCGGCGTTCGCATGAAGTTTTCGACAATAACAGGGATCCGCCGTGAGGCTTCGAAGAGCTTTTCAACGGCTCGCGGATAGGCTGCATCCGCTGAAATAGCGAGCAACTGCGATTGTTCCGCGGCCGTCATTACGCCGATAAATTCGAGCTGCTTCTTCGCCGCATCGTAGCTGATCCGGTCCGAAAGCGAATCCGGGAACTTCACCTCGGGCGGCAAGACTTCGAGAGGCGCCGCGGATTCGTAACTCAACTGCGCGATGACGACACCCGACCGCACGTCGATTCGCGCGGACGGAACCCACGCGATCTCCGGTTCTTCTATCGGAGCCGCGCATATGGTTCGGCTCTCTCTTCCGTTCGGAAAGTCCTCCGTGTTTCTATAGCGAAGCACCAAAGAAAACCGGCGAACCGGACGGCTCGATACCGGAAGCGGCAACTCGCGCGGACATTGAAGCAGGATCTCGCGCCCGTAGCAGTCATATGCGACTCCGCAATCCACCGCCACGGCGGTTATCGATCGCCGCTCACCCTTGATCGCGGTCACGCTCAAGCCGCTGCGAACGCCGTAGGCGCCGTGCAGCGCCCGGTTGTGCCACCATCGCAGCTCGGCTTCGACATTGAACTGATCGCGAAAATCGCGCGACCGGAGCATCTGTCCCTGCCAGTAGCGAAACCGCTCTACATCGAATTCGCCTGATGTGAACATAGGCCTTCTCTAAACTCGATCCTCAGCTAACGGTAATTTCGTGATCGCCGGCCGCGACCAGCCACGTTGGGCCAAGGCACACGTTGCCGCATTGCGGCCCGCAGCCATCGGCGAAGAGCTCCAGACTAATCACGTAGTCGACGCCCGGAACCTCGTCGATTACCTGTAAGACTTCCGATCTGTATACATCCCGGCCGAAGGGCCAACCGGTTCCATCCGGACCGCCGTTGAGCGGATTGAAGAAGCGATTCAAGGCCGCAATCACGTCTCGCTGAACAGCGGTCTTGCTTGCTTTGTCCAGGACCTTCACCGCGGCGGCGACGGTTACTTCGAGGTAACGCGGGCCGACGACCTCGACCCGAGTGCCGATGATCTCGCGCGGACGCAGGTAGGCCTCGACATCGTGAAGCAAACCGACGCCCGGCATCGGCCGGGCCGAGGGCATATCCGGCAACACGATCAGCGTGATCAATCCCGGCGCGTCGAAACACGGGAACCCCGGGTGGAGTGCGGGGCGGGCCGTCGCTCTGGCGATTCGAGCCCCTGGAGTCTTGATCGCAAGCTCCTCACAGTCTCGAAGCGTTACGGCCCGCCAGTTCGAGTCCATCAATTCGACGGCTCGACCAATAGCGTGATCCAGAGTTTCCGCGGGCGTTCCGCCTGTCGCTTCTACGGCGTTGGTGATACCCGTTATGTCCGCGCTCACGGCATCGAAATCCGGAACAATAATCCGATTGAGAAGCGAGTCGCTAAGATTGAAATCGGCTCCAGCAGCTATGTTTCCGTGTTCCGCCCGGGTCGCTCGGTAAACGGCGAAGAGCTTCGCGCCTTCAGGCGGAACCCGGCCGTGCTCGCCGTCGCTGAAAATGATCGTCGCTTCGGCCGCATCGAGCTCGAAGCGCGCGTCTCGCCGCGTTGAACGAATGAAATCGTTGACCCGGGTCCAGATTCGCCAGCGGCCTTCCTCTTCGGAGTAGAGCCTGAGGCTTTTCTGTTGAGCTTCGGCAATGGGCAATGCTGCTTGTTGATGAGGCCGGCCGTTGGCGTATCCGAGCCACGCTGCTCTTATGATCAGCCGCCCGCTTGCGGTATTGGTTGCGGGCTTATATTCGATGATCTGGAAACCCGGCGATTCGTTTGTCGGAGCTTTGAATTCCAGGCTTGTTATGAACCCTGTTTGATCGAGATCAATCTCGATGGCCTGAATGTCTCCAGGATTCGGCGCCGTTCCCGTCGCGGTCACTCCCGACGTGATCGGTAAGCTCTCGGTAACGGGCGCGGATTGCTCCGCGAGCGCGGCGTTCATAACGATGTTCGATGCTGTCGGCGGCGCGTCGTAGGCTCCGGCTTCGAACCTGCAGCGAATGTAGTAGAGCGCCGGCGCAACGTGACCGAGCGATTGAGAAATCATCTCGGCGGGAACCTGAATCAACACGCGGCCGTCGAGCGTGAAGCTTCGAGTGAAATCGCGAACCTGTTTCAGCTTTCCATCGAAGGGCTTCCATACCAGTTTGTCGTTAACCTTCGCGGCAAACTCCCACGTCAGCCGCACTCGGTTCAACGAGAGCGATTGATGCGGCCTTTGCGCTTCACGATCACGGTGATGGTGATCGTGATCGTGATGGTGATGGTGATCGCCGTGATAATTCTTGTTCCTACAATCTTCCTTATCGCAATCGGCGGCGTGACGGCATCCGCTTAAGAGACTCTTCTTTTCTTCAAGCAACCGACGCCGTTCATCGAAACCCGAGCGGCTTCCGGTGAAGCCGAAGTACAGATTGAGAGGTTCGTTTAGAACCGGTTGCAGTGTGAATCCAAGATAGAGCTCGGTTCCGATTACGGGCACATCGCCAAACAGGCCCAGCGGCTCGCCTCTCCGCAGTCGCGGAGTGAGGTCGTGGAACCCTTTCGCGTCCTTGAACTGAACCGCCGCAAGCTGACCGGGCATTGCGGTGACCGGATGCGTAAGCCTGAACAGAATCGGCTCGCCGAATGAATCCTTGCAGCCGAACTGTGCGCCTCTATCGAAGCGACGCGAAACCGCGCCCTTTAAGGAAGGGCTCAGGACCGTGTGGGCGGTCTGGGGCGGCTCCGGAGTTATTCCGACCAGGGCGAGGAACTTCAGCTTTTCTTCATCGGAGATGCGATTGAGCTGATAGACATCCATCTCCGCGATCCACGCGAACAACTCGATGAGCGTTATTCCGGGATCGTGCGCATTGTGATCCGTCCAATCGGGCGCATAGACCGGTATCAGCGAGCGGCCTTCGTCGACGAGGTCGGCCCAGCGGCGATCATCAAGATTTGGCAACGGTACTTTCACTGTTCTATACCTCGGCCGATTTCAGCTTCAGCCGTATGTCACCGGCCGCAACGATTCGCCCTTCGGGCACGCGAAGGCTCTCGCCCTGCGGCACGTTGTTGAGCAAAAGGCTCAACTCCTCCACGTAGTCGACACCGTCCACCCGCTCCAACACGCCGGCCACATCCGACAAATAGACGTCCCTGCCTAAGTCCCATCCTTTGCGATCAGGTCCGCCCTTCAGCGGGTGCAGGAATGTTTCGAGCGCCGCCCTCGCTTGTTTCTCTACGGTTCCGGCTTCGGTCGGATCGTTTGGAGCTATGGTCGCTTCGACCCCTACTTGAAGATAGTCGGGCCCGGTGACATAGAGGTGATGCGAGGCGGCGAGATTGGCAGGCTCGCGGGCTTCTATGTACTTCCTGATTTCCTCGCGCAATCCGAACGAAGGCCATGGAAGCTGTTCTTTGCTTTCGGGAATGACTATCAAGGTCACCCAGCTTGCAAGCTTTTTTCCGGCGGCGTTCCGTGTTGCGATTGCGCGAGCTACCGCTACCGCCGCGGAAGCCTCGTGCGCCATCGTTTCGTAGTCTGACGGCATAACCGCCCTTCCTCTGTGCTTGATTGTCTGCGGCCCGCGCACGCTGAAATTCTCGAGCGTCTCGCCGTCCGCTCCGCCTTCGGCCGGCGTTGGATTGACTACGGACTGGACACCCGAGAGAGGACCCAGCAATTGGCTGATCGAACGCGCGGCGACATTGCCCGCCAAACCGCCTCCGGCTTTGCTCTGCTTGGCAATGACCTGCGAGCCCGGCGGAGGGATGCCGCCTTCAAAGCCGTCTCCAAAGAACACAAGGCCGCGCGCTCGATCTATGACGTAGTGGCGGTCGTCCTTGTCCGAGTAGAAAAAGTGCGGAACTTCGTACCATCGCACCCAGACTTCGGCTACTTTCTTGTTGCGGTCGCGCACAAGCCTTACATCGCCGATCGAAATGTCGGTTCCAGTGTTCTCGCCTCCCAGGAGTTCTTCGAAATCGCGAACGGTGTTTGGATTGTCCGGCGCGACCGATCTCGCGATCAGCCTCCATTCGACGTTCGCGCGAGGTCCAGCGAGTTCTCGCACTTCGATTCGCTCGCCTGCCAGCACGGGTGTTTGAGTGAGAAATAGAATTTGGTTAGGAAGACCGTTGCTGGCTCCGAGCGGAGTATCGTTGAAACTCCTCTGCTGAGCGGCCCAAACCGCATTTGGGAATATTCCGTTGACCGTCGGCTCGCCCGGCGGTCCATCTTCCTTCAAGCGGCCGCGCACCCAGTGCAATTCAGCGCCGAATCGCGCGTAGGGCTCGCTGTCATCGGCGGCGATGAACGAGACGATCCCCGGCAATCTCAGATTGCGCGTCTCATCTTCGGCTGATAGCGCTTTCCACGTTCCGCCGTCGAAGTACTCCCACACCAGGGCCGGACCCAGTGTGTCGCCTCTCACTTCGGTGATGTCGAAATAGAGACCAATGTCGTCGACCGGAAGTTTCTTGTCGAATCCCAGATAGAGAGCCGGTGTGACGTCCGGGATTCGATTGAATGGAAGAAAGGTGACTCCGGGCCAGGTCGCTTCGTAGGTGTGATCCTCATACTGAAAATCGTTGTGAGTGATCGCGTGCTCGGGATGAAACTTCCCGTAGGTCCATGTGTAGCCGATCTTGAACGATGCAACAGACGGCGGCTTGCTCAACACATAGGTGAAGGTGTTGTTGCCGGGATTTCCTTGAAACGTGACCGTCTGCGTAAAACCGAAGCCTCCGCGAACGAGTCGAGCCCGCATCCAGAGCCCGTCCTGGTCGTTGACCTTGGTTCGCTCGATATTGTCGGGCACGGTGAATTCGAGAATCTCGGTCGTGTTCAGATCGGCGGCCGGCAATCTGGTTGAAGAAGATTGGAAGAGAATGACCCATCTCTCGCCGCTCCAGTACTCCCAATCGATTAGGTGATCGAGGTCTTGAGGGCTGGGCGAGATGCTCAACTTGTCCTGGGGCGTCGCGGTTCGAGCAACGTAGACCTGAACCTTCGCTCCGGGCTTGGTGAATATCTCTTCAGAGCTGAAGTAGAAAGTCGAGCCGGGCTGCGGCTGCTGCCCGAACGGAAAGAACGGCTTCGTAACATCGAGCTTCGTTCCATCGGCGAAGGCTTTATCGGGGTCCAGCCCTTCAACATCGAAAGTCAGATCGAGCTCGACGTCGCGGTCGAAAGACAGACTCTTCAATTCATATGTTCCCTGAAGATTCAGGAAGGAGACTTGAATCTCGTAGTTCTCTTCGCTCGCGATCGCGGTTCCGCTTTGAGTCGAATTGTAGACGCCGGGATCGATGTTGTTCGCCGGATCGGCTTTGGTCGTGAATACGGTTATTTGCTCGAAGTTGTCGTCGTCCGGGCTTGTGATCTTGACCGCTACGTCTACAAGCGGCTCGCCGGCGGAGTTGCTGAGGACGCCATGAATCTGTGACTGCCCGGATCGAAACGGATCGTTGGCTCTGATCAAACCGCCGAGAATGCCTTTGAGCGGATTTGTGATCACGCTCGCGAGCCGGACGCTGTCCACGAGCGGCAGCGCGAGGCCGGGATCGGGCAGCAGCACTTCGGTCAACACCGCTCGAATCCAGAATCCGTCGATGCCGTTGACCTTGCGTTTGGCGCTCTTCGAGCAGTCGGTCTCGCGCCGATAACGTCCGCTGCGAGTAAGGTCGTTGGTACTGTCCGCGTTTGCCGCTTCTTTTTCGGAGCAGGCCGGAATCGCGGACTTGAATGAACGCCAGACCTCGCCGTCCCAGTACTGCCACAGCAACGCGAGCGATTCGCTGCTCGGCTGAGTCAGCTCGAACTCGACTTCGAGGGTCGCGGTTCCGGCTATCGCAAGCAGGATGTCGTGCGCGAGATACAATTCGTGCGGGGTGTTTTCGAGCAGCGGCTTCCTGAACAACTGCACGCTCTTGCCCGCAAGAAGATCGGCCGAATGATCAAGAAATTGATCGCGTCCGGGCCACAGCGAGACGACCTGAGTCAGTTTAGCCGCCGCCAGACCTACCGCTGTTTCGGTTTCAAATACGATTTGCTGGCTCGATCCGGGTGGAGGCGGCGCGGCCGCCTGAACTCCGCGAGGAGCCTGACTGTTCGCCGAATCCGCCGAAAGCTGGAACACGATCGGCGCGCGCGCCTGACTGGCGGGCGCAAGATCAATTCCCAGAAGATCGAGGAAGGCAAGTTTGTTTTTATCCGGAGCCTGATTCAATCGCTGGACAACCGCGTAGAGGAAGCGGCTAAAGATCTGCGCGAGCGCGGAGTCGGCGCTCGGCTCCGAAACTTGCCATTCAGGAACGAAGCCCAAACGTCGCGCCAGCAACTCGCGCAGAATCTGTTCCGGCTTTCTGCCGTCCAGTTGTATTGAAGGCCTGGTCTTCACCTTGATGAGCCCTCCTGCAGATAAAACGGATAGACGAGATTCGCGCGCGTGTTCGTGGCGCGGATGCGATACTCGATATCGATGAGGAGCTTGCCCGGCTCGCTCCTGTCATTTGAGACCGTTACTTTTTCTACTTCGATTCGCGGCTCCCAATCGATCAATGCTTCCTGAACCCGCTGCTTGACGCGCTGCATTGTCGTGAAGGAGATGGGTTCGAATAGAAACGCGTTGAGACCGGCGCCGAAGTCCGGCCGCATGACGCGCTCGCCCGGATTTGTTCCGAGGATGATGCGAATCGACTGGCGAATGTCCTCTTCGTAGACGGCGAGGGACAACGTGCCGTCGGCCTCCAGGCATACTGGAAAGGCCAGCCCAATTCCGAGGAACGCCTTTTGTGGATTCGATTGATTCGCCATCGTACCTCTAATTAGTTCAGCCTCCGATTTCGACCGTGACCATTCCCATCACAATGGGGGCCCCGCATCCGGCGAGATCGCCTACTCGGACGGCGGGCCGTCCGCCTATGAGAACAGTCATGCTCCCTTTTGCAATGGGACTGGGAGGATGCGGCCCGGCTACCGGCGGCATAGCGCACGTATGAGTGTCGCCGACCACGGCGGCAGGCATTCCGCCGATCAACACGGTGGCCACACCAGGACCGGCAATAATCCCTGGGTGTCCGCTCGGATCAGTTACTCTCGCGGCAGGCGGCATCAAATTTTCTCCTTGTCATTGGTCATTGGTCACTTGTCATTCGTTACTTGCATTCGTTACTTCTCACTTGCCAATCGTGTTTTGTCTTTTGTCGGTTCCCCCTAATCTCTCTTTCCTAATTCCTGTAACCTCTCCTGACACCTGACACCTTCCTAATTGATCTTCACAGGGAGGCCTTGAATGCTGCACGGGCCGATCGATTGAATGTCGACAGTGCCGCCTTTGATCTCGACCGTAGATCCTTGAATGCTTATGTCGGTCGCCTTGAGCTCGATCTTTAACGGAGCCGTGATCGACACAGCCTGTGACGCAAGATCCAGCTTTACGCTCACGCTGCCGCCGGTCGTCTTCAGCTCGATCATCGTGGGATCGATCGTTATCTTTTGCTCGGTGCTCGTCGTGATCGTGATCGACTGCAGCAGATCGTCGAACTCGATTTCGTGGCCTACGCCGCCGGCCTTTCCGGTCTTGATCACCCGCTTGATCAGAAAATCGGTTGGAAGCGATATGGGCGGACGATCCTGAGTGTTCCACAATCCGCCGAGAATGTAGGCGTCTCGTTCATCGTTCTGGCCGAACGCTACAAGGACCTCGTCATCGACTTCCGGCACCCAGATGAATCCGCGAGAAGAGCCGGCCCCGATCGCGGACAGTCGCGCCCACGGTTCGAATGCGGGAAGGCTTGGAATTCGAACCTGAACCCGGCCCTCTCCCAACAGGTCGAAGTTGTTTTTGACGATGCCCGGAGCGATCGAATAGCCGTTGCCGACTCGCGAAGTGTCGCTTCCGGTTCCGCCGACCCATTCCAGAAACCTGCTCGACATTGAATGTCCTCAAAAAACTTTCTGCCCTTGAACTCGCAGCCCGGGGACGCCGCCCTTTGGCAGCGGTATCGAACCGAACCAGACCTCTTTCCTTACTTCGAAGCTCGTCTTGTAGCCCGAGCCGTCCAGCGTGTGACTGGCCGAAGTGATGCGATAGAGGCCGCTGAACTGATCTCCCAGCCCTTCGAAGTTGATGACCGCGCCCGCTTTGATTTGAGGATTTCCCATCGAGCTTCCCGCGCCGGTGAGCCGATTGTTGAGGCGCGGCAGCAGCTCGGTCAGGATTTCTCTAAGCGAGGTCCCGAAGCCGGTCGGCTTGATCGACAGCGTCCTGCCCTGAGCTTCCGGCCCGAGCACGTCGTCGATGTCGCCGATAAGACTTGGATAGACTTCGAGGTTGAATGCGGCCCGATCAAAGTCCCAGCCGACCACGATCACAAACTCCATCTTCAGCGCCGCGACCCAAATTCTTGCGCTGACGCCGAAGATGTCGCCGACCGTAGTGATCCTCGGAGTGAATTCCATCAACGACGAACCCCACTTCAACGTCACGCTTGGGGAGTAATCCTGTATGAGAAATTTGAACTTGAGTCTTCGCCCCTGCGGCGGCTGGTCCTTGTGATCGATGAACATCTCCCAGCCGTTCTCTTTGGCTATACCGGAAAGGAAATCAAAATCGCTTGTGCCGTCCTGTCTCCTGATCGGAACCTGCGCGCTGTCCGGCGTCGATATATAAGTAGCGATCGTCATCAAGGTCGAAAGCGCGGCTCCTACGGGGTCCAGCTCCGGAATCAACAGATTCGTTCCACTTACCAGCGCGGCGATGGCCGGATCAGGCAGCGGGAAGTTTCCAATAGACGGAATGCTGATTCGAAAAGCTCGGTCCTTGGTCCCGTGAGTCAGCCGCTGTAAAAAGTCCTGAGCCGTTACCTTGATCGTCGGCATACCGCCGCTCGGAAAAGTCGGTTCGACTCCGGTGATCTCGCCGAAGAAGACCCGTTCAGTTCCCGTCGCCGCGTATCCGATGGCAAGCGTGAACGGGTTGTCGACCTGAAGCAGCGGATTATCCAGCCACTTGAGATTCGGGTTCGCGAATGTGACTTCGACGCGATCGGCTCCCTCCAGGCCGTCCTGATAGTGGATGCTGCTTATCGCGGCTCGAAGCGCATCGGGAAGCCGGTCGCCGTTTATGTCGATCCTGAACTCCGGCGCGTATGTCGAAAGGGGCGGCATTGCTAAACCGTGACCTCCTCGGTTTCAGGATCGGTAAACGGAAGCGACGGGATGACGAGCAACCGGCCTACGTCGATCGAACGCGGATCGATGAGCTTGTTGGCGATTGCGATCGGCCTCCACAGCTCCGGGTTCCCGTAAAACGCGAAGGCGATGTTCGCGAGAGTCTCGCCTTCGATCACGGCGTGGGCCTTGCTGAAATCCGCGGTTTGCCGATTGACCTCTTTGGCCTCGCGCTCTTCATCTATGAACTCGTTAAAGGTACAGGTGAGCTTCGCTCGAACGGGCCGGCCGTCGTCGAGGAACATCTGGAACTTCTGGCTGACTCGCGCCAACACGCAGCGAAACTCGAGCGACGCCCAGGTGAAACGCAGGATCGGAGGCGCGTGCAGCTCCGAATCGATCTTCATCAACTTGATGATCTTCTCGGTCTCGTCGCGTACATCGCGGGGCGAACTCCCCTGCGTCGTGATCGGCAAATAAGTATCGAAGAAAAGCTCCATCTCGAGAGTTCTCAGATTGCCGTTCACGAACTGCAACAGAGGCGAGCTGAGGCCGGGGATGCTCTGCGAAGCGAAGTTATTGTCCTTGTTCAGTGTGTACTCTTCAGGGTTGAACATCACCTGGAGCCGTTCGCCCGTGTGTTCAACCGTGATTTGAGCCTTCGCCAGTGCCATTCCCAAGCCTCCTCAAACAATTACGCCGGGACGTCTTTTAATTCGAGTGTCCTTGCGAGACACCTGATCGCCGGCAAGCTGGATCAAAACGTCCTTCCCATCCTCTCCCTCGCGGCTATTACCTTCCGATCGAGCTGCCTGATTACCTGTTCGGTTATCTGATCGATGTTCACCTGTTCAGAGGCTCGCTCCTGCCGCCATTGATTACCCGTGACTTCGCTATCCTTGATGGACCGTCGCAACGGGATGCCATCGTCGCCTGCGACTTGAGGCGCATCGTTAGCGAGCTTTTGCTCGACGCCTGCCCGCTTCTTCGACACGACCGGCGCCGATTCGATCGAAGCGAGCGCCGGCGAGATCGCATCCATCATCGACTCGACGCGCCGGGCCTGTTGAACGAGTCTCTGTTGAACTTGATGCAACTCAGACGACGGAAGCGAGGCTTCAGAGAGCCTCAGTACAGTAGCCGGGCCTTCGATTCGCCTGAAGATTCGCTCGATTGATGAAAGCGCCGCGGTAGGCTTTGTGCCGTCGATGTTCGAAAGCGCGGCCGTCAACATGGAGGCAGCCGCCGCTTGCTCACCGTGACTCGCCCTATCGCTCCGAGGATCGATGTACCGGTCTTGAAGGACGCGGGCGGCTGATCCAGGTCTCCTCGAACGCCCAAACACGCCAGGGTCGGTCATTCGAAGAATCGCGTTCACGCTAAGATTAATCGTCGGGAAAAACTTTTCCGATCTAACGAACCATCGCTCGCGCATCGAGCTAACCTGGCCCAGCGATTTCGCGAGAATAAATCCCGGAGCGGTTAATCGAGATACACTGCGGCCGTACTTATTCGAGAACGAATCGGCCCAATCAGCCCATCTATTTCGAGCTGCCGCTCTATTACTCGGCAACCAGCGCATCAACTCGCTCAACATCGAAGTGGGCGATGTCGGCGTAAGTGCGCGATGTTGTGTTATCGGTTCAATCATCGTCGTCGTAAGTATTCAGTCGCCGTTCATCCGTTGATTGATCGCTGAAATCTCGCCAACCCAGCGCCGCCGTTCGGCGTGTTCCAGGTTGAGCACGGCATCCGGCGGCCAGTGAAAGTGGTAAGCCACGAAGGCTACCTCCTCGTACAGCGCCTTGAGGGGGTAGCCTAAGACCCCCCCGCGGCGGACATCTCCATCTCGAAAGAGTGCTCGCACTTTGGACAGAACGCCTCGATGCTCGCTTTTCCATTTCGGTTGATCCGGTTGTAGAACTCCTGAAGAAATGCGAGGTCCGCCGCGTATAGCCCTTCGATTACCTTGGGATTGATCTGCGAAACGGAGCCGAGCCTGGTTATCACTCGAGAAAGGAGTATCACGATGAGATAGGCTTGATTCCCCTGAACCCTCGGGTCCTTGAACGGCAGGATTTCATCAGCGGCGGTCGCCAGCCGCATCACTCCTTCGCGATGCAGGGTTCCCTCGGCGTCGACGTATCCCATCGGCAATGTGAATTCGTATTCTGTCTGTAACATGTTCAGTTCTCCTGCTAACGCAAAGGCGCAACGACGCAAAGACGCAAATAAGAAAGGCAGGGAAGACGCGCGAGCGATGTCTCGCTTCAACGTCACCCGGCGCAGGCTTGTTCGAAGCCGTCACCTCTTTCCTCTTCCCTTTCCCCTATTCCCTCTCACTGTCACCTGTCACTAACTTAGGCTCGTTGGAGGCCTTCGTGAGCGAGCTCCAGAGTTTCAATCGCGACATCGTTGCCTTCGGCGGTGAAGCTCGGGCCCGTCCACTTGCAGGGCCATGCGTTGAAGAAATTCCAACGGATTTGCTCCTGGCCCTGTCGATCCAACAGAACGACCGAGCCGTTCTTGCGCTGAGCGGCCGGATCACCTTCCACCCATTGCCGGTGCCAGTCGTAGAGATCGTGATCCGGAGCCGTTCCCCACTTCAGAGTGATGTTGGTGTACTTGGTCATTCCGGGCAGCTTGCGCACGTTGGTGTTCTCGCCGCCTTCGCGGTGGTCGATCACATCGATTGCCGAATCAAAGCCGCTCGCTTCGTGAAACGCGGCTCGCGTGATGCCGTCGATCTCGATCAGAAAGTTGAAATTGTTGAATGGATCAACACGTTGTCCGTTTGCCATTGTCGCTTCTCCTTTATCTAGCTCTCAGCGGTCCGCGATCAGCTTCCAGCAATAAGCCTCAGCGATTTAGCTTCGCGATAAGTCATCAGCCGTCGGCTTTGTTGAGCGGGCGATAGCCGTCAGCTCGTGTTAAGCCTCGGTGACCTCTGAGCCGCCCTGGAAGATTCCGATCCGAACGATGATGAATTCAGCCGGATACGTCGGGCGCACGCCGATCTCGATGTTCAATCGCCCGAGCGCCTGCTCCGAAAACGGATTCAGCACTTCGTCGATTCGCACGTAGAAGGCATCCGACGATTTCGCTCCGAACAGGGCCCCGTCGCGCCACTCTCTGATAAGAAAGTCGGTGATGCTTCTCTTCAGCTTCTGCCACAGTGAGAGGTTGTTCGGCTCGAACACCGCATACCGAATTCCGTCCGCGATCGACTCTTCCAGGAATAAGAAGAGCCTTCTGATGTTCACGTACTGCCAGTTCGTATCGGTGGCTGTCGTGCGAGCGCCCCACAACACCGGGCGGCCTCCCGCCTGGAAAATTCGAATGATGTTGATGCCCTGAAGATTGAGCTGGCCTTGATCTATGTCGCTCATGCCGCGTTCGACTCCCAGCGCGCCCCTCACGATTTCATTGGCCGGAGCCTTGTGAACGCCGCGACTGGTGTCGCTTCGAGCAAAGATTCCGCCGACGTGTCCGGACGGCGGCACTAGAATCGGCGGCCCCGAGACCGCCGGAGTAACGCGCAGCCAGGGGTAGTACAGCGCTCCGTAGCCTCGCGTCGAATCGAGCGCGCGGCGCTGGGCTTCAACGCTATTCGCACCGAAGAGCGGTTGATCAGGCACGGGAGTCAACCCATCGAGAATCGCGAAACGGTCCTGCATCTCTTCGCAGTGGCCGATCAAGGCCTGTTGAACCGGATCGGTGATGCGGTCGGGAATCGCTATAAAGTTGACGTCGTCGATCTCTCTGAGAGTGTTCAATGCGTCGATAAAATCGTTGTTGCCGATCGTCGTCAGATCTTCGTCCGCTCCACCCGCAAGCGCGGTCGCGCCCGCATTGGGAATGTTGGTCGGAGCTTTATCCGGAGGCGGCGGCTCAATCGCTTCGACGGTCAAAAGACCGCCTGCGTTATTGATCACTGTGCCGACGTAGCGCGGATGCGCAGGATCGATCGAGAGATTCTGATAAAGGGTAGCCGGCCCGCCCTGCGACACGCTGGCGTTGAATTCCTCCGAGTGAACCGTAGCCGGGTTTGCCGGATTGAGGCTCAATGCGATGTCGAGCCCTTCGCGAAACGTGACTCGATAAGTAGTCACGCCGCCGCCCAACGGCTCGCCCTGCACCGATTCGACTATCTGCGAATCGGTCACGGCGCCCTGCGTGATCGTTAGGATCGTGCCTGGAACCAACACGCCCGCGGGCAGCGCGGCGGCTGGATGGATTCGAATCGTCCTTGTTCCAACGGCGGCATCGGCAAGCCTCACGGCATCGCCGGCGGCGTATGGACCGCCGGTCAAATCGCTCGCGAGCCTCAGCACGTCGCCCGCTACATTGTTGAGCAGGACGCGCTCGCCGACGGCCGCGATCGTTATGTAATCGCCTCCCCGAAATCTCGCGCCTTCTCCCGCGCCAAGCGTCAACTGTCTTCCGGCAGGAGCCGCCGAAAGCGTTCCGGCCGGCTGAAACAGCGATGTAGTCGCGGCGGGAATAACGTTCGCGTTCGCGATCGTCACCTGAATCGCGGGTGCGTGCAGCCCCGGCTGGCGCGCTCGAACGCGCAGCACCGGATTGCCCGCGCGATCGTTGATGTCCGCGCGGTCATAATCGCCGTTGCTGGCTCGAACGATGTAGCAGGTCTGGCCGCCGTTTTCGAAGAAGCCTCGCACCGCATACCACAGATAGAACCCGGGCACGGGCTGCGCGCCAAAGCTGTGTTTGAACTGGTCGAAGCTCGTTAGCTTGGTGGGCTCGTCCAGATTGCCGATTGCCGCCACCCCTATGAAACCCGCGGTGCTGGTGCCTACGCCCTGTATCGGCGGCCCTGGAGCGAATTCGTCTATGTAGACTCCCGGGTAGGAAACTTGTACAGCCATTTCATTCCTCCTGACTTTGGTTTATTGGCGCCACGACCAGAGGGCGGCGGCCGCCGTTTCACACTCAACACGCGTCACTGCTGAACCCCTTCGTTGCTCAACCCATTCGTTGCTCAACCGTCATTACTCAATTCTTATTACTCAACCGCTCATTGCTGAACCCCCTGGGGCGCACTTCTCTTTAGCTTTCCTCGCGACGACAAGGCCCGCTCTTAGAACTCCAGGTCGTACTCTCCTGTCGGCGAAGGCACGTCGATGTTCCTCAATAACTGGCCGAGGTTGAGAGCGGTCACTTGAATCCGATACGACTGCTGCCGCAGATCCTTGAACAGGAATCGGCCAAGCTCATTGGTTCGTGTCAACTGAAGCCGTTCTCCCGCCGGCGTCAATAATTCGACCCAGGCGTTTTCAACCGGCGCGGGCGATCCATCCGGCAATGGATGCGTGCTGTCGCGCACGCGGCCTCCGATATCTATCCAGACCTCTCCACTCTCCGGATGTCCCGTGATGAGGAAATTCGCGATTCGCGTAGTCACGATCGGTCCCGCCGGAATCGGCAGCAGCACGACCGGAACCGTTACGATCAGATAGAGCGCCGGACGCCATATCGAGCCTTGCCCCATACCGCTCCAGAACTCCGCCAGCTTGTGCAGACCTTCGACCGGAGCGACCGTGCCTGGCAGCTCCACGTCTCGAAACTCTTCCGGCCACGCGTTGAGGGCCGCCGAGCCCGCCGCATAAACCCGCGATGGAATAAAGGGCTGCGCATCGACCAGAGCCGATATCGTCTGGTAGAGCAAGGCGTGCTCGTCCAGCGTGGGCTCGATGGCCGGCGAAACCGCGGCCGGACTCCACGCGCTGATAAGGTAATGAAGATCGATCCGCACCGGCGCCTGCTGCTCGCTGATGATCCCGTGGTCTACTGTTCGTACTCGCTCGTTTGAGCGGAGCTTGCGGTTCTCGCGAAGATCGGCCAGATACACATTGATCGAGTTGGCCGGATTGCCGAGCACGACGAGATTGTTGACATACGTGCGCCAATCCTGGTCGGGCGGCTGAAATCGCACCTGCGACTCGTCGGTGATCTGAGCGATCCCGTCGACCAGAATCCGCCTCAATAAGTTGTCGAGAAGGTCAATCATCCTTTTGTCGCTTAGGGCGCTTATTGCGGACAGCGGCCTCTACAATTGGGCTGCCTCGCCGCATCGAGGCTGGTTGGGAATCCGGTTCTGCATCAAAACCCTCAGGGCGCGCGGCCTTGACTCCGAAAGATGCTCTGACAGCCATTCGTGGTTGAGTTCCATCCTTTCAAAGTCCTTCCAGATTCGGTCATCGTGTTCACAACTGTATTTTCGGCAGATCGACGGCCTGTCGGCGTAGACCGAGCATCCGCCGGTTGCTCGATCATTGTGCGTGCATAAGCCGTCGGCTTCGTGACGGATGAAGTAGGGACGGCCCAGGTCCCACTTCAGGCTGCCGGTTTCGATCTCCTGCGCGCTCAGAGCGAAGTCGAGTTTGCAGCACACTGAATGGCAGATATGCATTCTGGCGTCGCAGTCGACGGTCGCCGGCTCGCTCGAATCCTGCTCAGTTTCGGCTGGGCGGATAGCCGCTCCGATCATCGGAGGTTCGCCGACACCAGGCATCAACTCCTGAATATTCTTCATCGCTGTTGATATGTCGTCCGATGAGACGATTCCTTTTGCAATCAGCGCGTCGATGAGACCATAGACAAATGATTCAACTTCGCCGAGACGTTCGGTGGTTCGGCCAAGCGCCGTGTGAGTGAACAGGCTTCCGCGCTCGATCTGGCGTTCCAGTTGAATCAAGGCGGCTTCGGGCGACAAGCCCGGCGCTCCTGCCGCGCATTCAGTCACCAATTGCTCGTTCATTTCGTTTTCCTCACCATTGACCGTCTTCGCGGTCACGCGGACTGGGCCTCAAGCCATCGTCGCCATCTGTTCACCGCCTCGGCGCGGGCAGCCGTACTCGATGAATATTCGTAGTTCCCGTTGGATTTCCATTCGGCCTGAGCCAGAGCCTCCGCCTCCGGTGTCGGGAATCCCGCGCCCGGGCGGAATCCGTGGCGAAGAGCGACACTCAACTCAAGAGCCCGCTGGCCGTGCATTCGGGTCATCAGATCGTCGCTCATCAGCAAATCAAGCATTGCCGCGGTCGCTTTCAAACCCATCTCCGCCAGGGCTGACACCGACGGCGTCATATCAAGATGCAGCGGGTCGGCCGCGTCATTTATCGTGCTGATGCACGCCGCCAGAGCGCGCGGATCACCGATTCTGGCGAGGCCAGTGGCCGCATAAGCCCTGACGCTTTCATCGGCGTTTGTGAGCCCGCGCTCAAACGCAGCCGCGGCGGAAGGATCGGCGATCTTGGATAATGCGTACATAATCTGCGCCTGGTTTGCGCCCTCTTCCTCCAGCATTTCAAGCAGAGCAGGCACCGGCCTCGCGCCCATCGCAATCAAAGCGGCAACACCCTCGTTTTGCGTCCGCACGTCTTCGGAGCGAAGCTGGTCAAGGGCTACACGCATCTCTGCATCGAACTCATCAGGCACTGCCATCCTCCGATTCGAATCGTCACGGTGCGGTCGAAGAGCCGCGATTTCTGTAGAACTCATTGAATTTCTGGATAGCAATATTGGTCGACTTAAGAGTTACCTCTCTGCCTACCGATCTCTCCTTCTCGACCTTT
>Ga0209687_1000050_pt1 | contig 52928 bp, 31 predicted proteins | sample GraSoiAngelo_136_FD_185893 | JGI IMG/M metagenome (GOLD analysis project Ga0209687, IMG submission 185893) | Grasslands soil microbial communities from the Angelo Coastal Reserve, California, USA - 14_0929_09_20cm (SPAdes) (version 2) | ecosystem: Environmental > Terrestrial > Soil > Grasslands ...
AACCTTCCGCTCCAGGACAAGATTGCCGGCTGGCTGGCCCCCGAGCTCAGGCGATTTCTCTCCGAGAGGCTGCCCGAATACATGATCCCTTCGGCCGTGGTCGTCGTAGATTCCCTGCCGCGCAACGCGAACGGCAAGGTCGACCGGAAGCGTCTGCCGCGCCCGTCGTCAGGCATCCACGGAGAGTCATCTCGCGCGTTTGCCGCGCCGGTAACACCGGAGGAGGAGTTGATTGCCGGTGTTTGGCGCCAATTGCTCGGCGTCGAGCGAGTCGGCGTCACCGATAATTTTTTTGATATCGGGGGACACTCGTTGCGCGCTACTCAAGCGGTCAGCGCCATACGCGATATTTTCAAAGTGGAAATCCCTCTGGTGGATTTCTTCGCCGATCCGACGGTTTCCGCGCTCGCCGGTAAAGTGGCGGTCGCCAGAAGAGCCGGGATCGGAGTCAGCCTTCCAAAGATTGAGCCTGCCATCCGAAGCGATACCGCGCCGCTTTCACTTGCCCAACAGCGGTTGTGGTTCATATATCAATTGGCGCCGGGCTCTCCGGTCTACAACGTGCCTCTTGCGGTCAGAATCAGGGGCAAGGTGAGTGTCAATGTTTTGGAGCAGGCGATTTCGGAGGTAGTAAGAAGACACGAGACACTGCGTACCGTTTTTATTGAGCGGCGAGGCCCTCAACAATATATACGGCCGTACTCCAACGTCTCTCTTCCGATCGTCGACCTTTCCCATCTGCCGCATGACGCGCTGGAAGCTGAAGCCCGAATCCTGGCCAGCCTGGAGCGCGATCGAGCATTCAATCTCAGTCGTGGGCCGCTCGCGAGGTTCAGCGCTTTGCGATTGGAAACATGGCACTACGCGGCGCTGATCACAATGCACCATATTGTTTCGGACGGATGGTCGCTGACTGTTTTCATGGACGAAGTGACAAATATCTACGAGGCGTTTGCCTCCGGTCTCTCGTCGCCGCTTGAAGAGATGGAAATTCAATACGCGGATTATTGCTGTTGGCAGCGCGAATGGATCGATGGCGGCATACTCGACCGGCAGACTACGTTCTGGAAGGAAGGGATCGGCGAGAGCCCCTCTGTCGTGGAAGTGCCCCCGGACAAACCGCGCCCGCCGGTTCAGAGCTTCGCCGGGGCATCGCTGCCCTTTGCGATTCCACGAAATGTTACCTCGAGCCTCAACGAGCTTGCGCGAGTGAATCGGGCAACCGTGTTCATGGTTTTATTGGCCGCATTCCAGGCGCTTTTGCATCGCTACACCGCGGAGGAAACGATAATCGTGGGCACTCCCATCGCAGGCCGCAATCGGGCGGAGATCGAGAGGCTCATAGGATTCTTTGTCAATACGCTGATCATGAAGGCTGACGTATCCGGCCGCGGGACCTTTCGCGAGCTGGTCGATCAAGTGAGAGAGTTTGCGCTCGGCGCATATTCGAATCAGGAAGTTCCGTTCGAAAAGCTCGTGGAAGAACTGCATCCAAGACGCGACATGAGCAGGAATCCATTGTTTCAAATCATGTTCGCTCTTCAAAGCACGCCGTCCGGCGAAGAGAGCCGGCTCGGCTTTCAGCTTCGCTCGCAGGAGTCCGATAGCAGCACCGCGAGATTCGACATGGAGATGCAGGTGTTCGAATTCGGGCGCAACTTAATGGGAACCATCACCTACAGCACGGACCTGTACGACGAAGCCACCATACAGCGATTGTTGTCTCACTACATCACCCTTCTCGACCGGGCCGCGAAGGACCCCGGCCGCCGGATAGAAGACTTACCGCTCATGACAGAGACGGAAGAATCACAGGCAATGAGTCTCTGGAACGGCGAGCAGATCCGCGCCCGGGAGTTGCTGATTCACCAATCTATCGAGACCCAGGCTCTTCGCACGCCGGACGCCATTGCGGCCGTGGGCCGCGGCCGTTTCTGCACATATCTTGCCCTGGAACGATCCGCTGAAAAGTTAGCCCATGAGCTACGCCGCCGAGGAATGGGTATCGAATCCCGAGTCGGTGTGTTTGTTAGCCGCGGCATCGAGATGGCGGCCGTCTTACTTGGAATCCTCAAATCCGGCGCCGCTTATGTAACCCTTGATCCCGCCTACCCGGAAGAGCGGATGTCTTACATCATTCGAGATTCACAACTCAGTCTGCTAGTCACGGAACGCGGGCTGCCCGGCCATCGCCTAAAGGAGGTCGAAGCCATCTTCATTGAAGACGTGCTTGGCGAAGACGCGCCGGGCAAGGATGCTTTTTGCGGAGGTCCCGCCGCCGGCGGAGCAGGGTTTGAGAGACGCGATCGCTTCGACCTCGATTCCGGCAATCTGGCGTACGTAATCTACACATCGGGCTCAACGGGCGTTCCAAAGGGAGTTGCAATAGAGCACCGGAGTGCGGCCGCGCTTCTGGATTGGGCCGGACGAGTATTCAGCCAGTACGAGCTATCCTGGGTTCTCGCCGCGACGTCGATCTGCTTTGATCTATCGATCTTTGAGATCTTCGCTCCTCTCTCGCGCGGCGGCACGGTGATCATTGCCGAGAATGCTATGGAGATTCGGGAACTGGCCGTCAAACATTTTTCTACGCTGATCAACACAGTTCCGTCGGCGATGGCTGAAATCATTGGAGAGGGCGAAATGCCAGGCGCTGTCGTCACGGTCAATCTCGCGGGCGAGCCATTATCGGGAGAACTGGTCCGGGAGATTTACCGAGAGCCTCGAGTGAGCAAGTTATATAACCTCTACGGCCCAACCGAAGACACGACCTATTCGACCTTCGCATTGATCGATCGCCGCGGCCCGGACAAGCCTGAAGTTGGCAGGCCGATTTCGAACACCCAGGCATACGTGCTCCAGCCCGGCTGCAATCCTGTTCCACCCGGGATTCGCGGCGGTATATACCTGAGCGGATCGGGATTGGCTCGCGGTTACCTGGGCAAGCCGGACCTGACAGCCTCCGCCTTTCTTCCAGCGCCGTTTCGAGGATTCAGCGGCGCGCGAATGTATTGCACCGGCGACATGGGACGCTTTCGCGAGGACGGCAAATTAGAATTCCTCGGACGGGTCGATCACCAGGTCAAGATTCGTGGTTTTCGAATCGAGCTCGGGGAAATCGAGGCCGTTCTGAGGCAGCACCCGGCGATCCAGGAAGCCGCGGCCATAGCCGTGCAGGATCCTAATCCAAATCTCATCGCGTATGTCGTATGCGAGGAAGGGCGAAGCATTTCGGCTGGTGAGTTGAAGAGCTTTCTGGCCGCGAGGCTTCCCAGTTACATGGCGCCCTCCGCTACCATTGTCCTGTCGCGTATGCCCGTCACGCCAAACGGCAAATTGAACAGGAAGGCTCTCGAAGAAGAGAGCAAACGGCGGCAGGACCCATCGGACTACGTAGCGCCGAGGACAAAATCGGAAGAGCTGATAAGCCGAATCTGGGAAGAGATGCTTGATGTAAAACCGATAGGCGTGAATCACAATTTCTTTGACCTGGGCGGCCACTCGCTCCTCGCGGTTCGAGTACTATCGCGCATACGCGAAGCCACGGGTACGGCGATTCAGCTTGCGGCAATCTTCCGGGGGCCTACTGTCGGAGAGCTGGCTCAGATTCTGGATGGCAAGGCTCCGGCGAGGGCGGCATCCACGCTGGTTGAAATTCAACCGGGGACCGAAAGGCCGCGACTGTATCTTATCCCTGGAATTGGGGGAAGCATCGCGGACTTCACCAATCTCGCTCGCGCTATCGGTGGTGATCAACCGATCTTCGGATTTAGCGCCGCCGATACCAAGGGCCTCGGCCTGTCGATCGAAGAGGCTGCCGCCGTGTATGTGGATGAACTCTTGAGTGTTCAGCCCGCAGGACCATACGTGATTGGAGGCTGGTCTTTTGGGGCAGTGGCGGCATTCGAAATGGCAAGGCAGCTCCGGTCCCGCCAAAAAGCGATTTCGCTGTTAATGCTGTTCGACATGGTCGCGCCATCGTCCGAGGGTATGAAGTCAATTCTCGGCGATGAGCACTCCAGGGAAACTCAGCTCATTGCCGATTTGGCGAATGAAATCACGCGGGGAGCCGCAGGCGCGTATCCTGAAGAGATCGAGGGCTTGTCGAGACAGCAGATGCTGGACCGAATCGTAGGTCGGATAAAATCTACGAGCGTTCTTCCGGACGACGTTCCCGCCGACGCGTTGTCTGACTGGCTATCGGGTCTTGCCGATCGATACCAGATGCTTAATCGCTATCGCGGCGGACCGTATACCGGGCGAATAGTTCTCTTTCGGGCTAAGCAATTGCCCGCCGAGAACCCGGCGTTCACGGCTCGCCTGGCTTCGTTCGGCCCGGCACTGGGATGGGACCGGTTTTCAGACCGGCGGATCGAGGTGCATTACGTGGATGGATCTCATTACACGATGCTGGAACCGCCCTTTGTAGAAGCGCTTGGAGCAATGGTTAGAGAGCTCATTGGGAGCGTTGGCTTTTCTTAAGAGTAACTTTCTCAGGCTTGAGGTTTCCAGACACTCCGCGGCTGACAATACTGAGCTAGCCGCAACGATTGCGATCGCGAGAATCTCCATCACGGTTCCAGAGCTGACCATTCTAGCGCCAAGTGCAAATCGCGCTGCGCGCGACGGATGGCACCCTCCTTAAGCCGCTTTCTCAGATTCGCTCGACCCATGGCGCCTACGTAATGGCGCACGGCGCTATCTATGAAGCGGCTCCTGTCACCTTTGTCCACGACACGGTCAATGAGTCGAAGCGTCTCTTCGGGCAATGTAATGTTGACTCGTTGGTGCATCGTACCTGACTCCTTTGACATTAACATCAGCATACGCATTTACGGTGTGTATGTCGAGATCTGCATCTGGCCTCCAGCGCATTGAAACTTATCGTATTCTCGTTTAACCTCCTTCATCGTCTCAGCGGCAGTCGAAAGATGCGATCATTAGCGCATTGAAAACGGACTGAACATGGAATAGGGCCGATGTTCGATGCGTCGGCGTCCTCGGCATAGCATATCCGCCGCGGAATCTTGCCGGAACGATCAGAGACATTCGGTCTATTAAGGCTCATTAGACTCGCTTTTTCGATTCTTTTTATGAGTCCGAACAGTTTGGTTGGAAGGAGGTGCGAGATGAAAGTCGGGGTCATCTTTGCCTACATGGATTTTCACCGAAAGGGTAGGCATCACAGGGGCGTGCTTCAGCCGCAAATAGGTCCCTTGATTGCCGCCCTGTTGCCTCCTGATGTTAATGTCGACATCGTCAATGATACCTGGGAGGATCCGGACTGGACCAAGGACTACGATCTGTTGTTCATATCCAGCCTTCATTCGGACTTCGACCGGGCTCGCCAGATCTCTCACTACTGGCGCCGCCGCGGAGCCAAGACCGTATACGGAGGCATCATGGCAAGCACTTATTCTCATCTGTGCAAGCCTTACTTTGATGCCGTCGTCGTTGGCGATCCCGAGGGGTGCGTTCAACAGCTCTACGACGACTTTTGCAAAGGGGAGCTAAGACCGGTATATGTCTCATCGCCCTATGACGCGTCGAGGGTCCCGGTTCCAAGATTCGATCTGTCGGCCGGCAAACAGATCATCCCAATCGCCATAGAAGCAACTCGCGGCTGTCCCTTCACCTGTGAATTCTGTGCGTTGACCGGCTTTGGCACCCGATACCATATTCGTCCGCCGGAGATGGTCGTAAACGAGATCAAGCAGGCTCAACGCATGCTTCGCGGGCTGGTGCCCGCCTATAAGCTATATACCGCCGTTTTCAACGACAACAACATCGGCGGCAACCTCGCGCACCTGAGGCAGCTCTGCGACGCCATCGAGCCGCTGGGTATGTATTGGGGCTCGGCAATCACGTTCAATGCGGTCGCCGATCCTGACGTGGTCAAGGCCCTTTCCCGTTCAGGATGCACTTTTCTGTTCATGGGCCTCGAGAGTTTCAATCCGGCTGCAATCGCCGACATGCAGAAATTCCAGAACGCGATCGAAAAGACGAAGCGGGTATTCGACCAGTGCCGAAAGAACGGAATTCTTGTCGTATCGGGATTGATGATCAATCCACTGGTCGACGACCGCGATTACATGCGAACGATCCCCGCTCATCTCAGGGCGAGCGGCCTTCACGTCCCCAGTTTCATCTGCTTCGAGTGTCCAATTCCCGGTACGCCTCACTTCTTCCGGGTCGCTTCGGAAGAAACACCGTCGTTCTTGCCAAACGCCTTGCTGCGGGATTTCACCGGTTATACGCTCGTGACCAAACCCAGGCGAGAATCCGTTGGAGATTTTATCGAAGCATACAGGGACTTGATGGATACCACGTATTCAAGTATGGCGAGATACAGAAAGCTGGCGGATGACGTTCCCCGGTTGCTCATGAATGGGCATCCATGGACGGCGCTCGTGGACCTCATTATGCATAAATCGACGGTGTGGCAGCCCCACCCGGATCGCACTTACCTGGCGGGCACCGATGTACCTCCGCCGGAAGGGACCGCGGTTCCGCTGACGGATGACGACTTCGAATCAGAAGAGGAACGTCGCGCGATTATGGAACCGTGGAGAGTGACCGACTCTGAAGGCCGCGTGTTGCCGGAATGGCTTCTTTCGACCAAGGTATTCGGACCTAAAGGGCGAATATCATCCGAGGCGCAACACGCAGTAGCGTGAGTACCAGAATAAGAAGTCAGGCGATTTCCGCGGGTTTGAGGTAAAGCCGGCGGCGCCAACACCAATTTCTGTTTTGAACCGCTCTCCACTGTATTCTGACTGAATGGAAAGACGGCGGGTGTAACGTTTCGCCAATCGTCCAACTGATCCTTCCAGTGAGGGCTTTTCGGGTCGCCTGATTCACCAAGCGGGATGCCCATCCTGGTATTGTCCCAGTTGTTCAGATCCGCGATGAATCGCATCGAAACCGTCGAGCCGTTGTTGACGGTAGTCGAGCTGCCGTTCTGCGGGAATGTCGGGATGTCGAACTGAGAGCCCATAAACGGATTCTGCGATAGCGCGTGGGGAAACCGCACTTTGATAAACTCACCCCACTTCCATTTCGATTCGTCGGCTCCGAAGCTACGCTTAATGTCCGCCATCGTTTGCCGGTAACAGGCGAGAATAAAGTCCGGATAAGACTTGTATTCTTTGGGCAGCCACTCCGCGGGTTGTCGCTGAATGACCTCATCCAGAAAAGCGTAGTTGGTCCAGGAAAATTGTCTCGCCAGGGTTGATCCAAACGCCGATTCAAGTATCCGTAACGAAAACGTGCGCCGCATCAAGGCCACAATCAGCATTGGCCGCGAATCGGCGACAGCCCGGGCATCCCAGTCTTTGAACTCCGCAAGCAAACCCGCCCAATCCGAAGCGTTCGCTTCAGGACGCCTCGCCATCTTTACTACCTCGGCGGCTAATATCGCGCCTGGCACGGTGTACGTATCACCTTGAACGCGTTGAAAGTCATCCGCGGAGAGTTTGCTTCCGGTGGTGAGCAAGTCATAAATTCGCCTGGCTCGATAGGGTTCCGCCCAAAGATCGCCGATGTAATATGGGTAACCGGCGCCCACCGTTCTGTTGTTTGCCGTGATAATGATCCCTGAGGGTGGATCGTAAAGATGGGGAGTCTCAGCCGCGGGAATGTACCCCGTCCAATCACCGGCTCCGGTCCATCCCTGCTGGGGCACATCGCCGTGACCGGTCTTCCTGATGGGGTACCGTCCTTGCGCCCACCAGCCAATGTGTCCCTCGACGTCAGCGTAAACAAAATTCAACGGATAACCGGTGTAATTCGCGAGCGTCTTTTCCATCGCCCGACAACTTCGAGCGTGGTCAACGTCGTAATATACTTCGAGTTCCTTACTAGAGGCATCGAGCGCCGGCCATGCGAGTGCGTAGCGCTGGCCGTCCTTCTCTAAGACGATTGGCCCGTGACGCGTGACGGTTACGTCAAAGCCAACAGTCCGTGTCGCCGGATCGGCGGGTGCTTTGCGAACCCTTATCTCCTCGTGTCTGGTCTCCGCCGCTCGCCAGCCATCGGGCGTCATATACTGCCCCGGCTTCGACTCATCGAATTTTTCCAGGAATAAGTCTTGAACATCGGCCTCGACGTTGGTGATTCCCCACGCAACCCGCTCGTTATGTCCGATAAACACTCCGGGAGCGCCGGGCACTGTCACTCCCTCGCAATGAAAGCCGGGCGCGGTGAGCGAAATCATGTACCAGATTGACGGCGCGGACGGCGATAGATGCGGGTCGTTTGCCAGCAACGGCTTTCCGGTCGCGGAACGCTTTCCGCTTATGACCCAGTTATTGCTCGCCGCCATGCCTGTGGCCGAGAAGCCCATCGCTTCGAGCCACGATCGCGCCGACTCGAGCATCTCTGACGATTTCGTGACGACGCCGCTACTGGGATGAACATCGACAACATACGAAGACTTGGATTCGGCTCTTGCCGCACGTGTTGAATCCTTCGATGGGATTCCAAGCGTGGCGCCTGTTGATGATTTCGACTCGTCGCTGCCGACAAGAAGAAGATCCATGGCGAATTTCGTCGGAAAGATCTGATTACGTTTTTCCGCGGGAACACCGGCAAAAGCGGCGCGAACGAGGTCGAAGTTCCAGGAGCTCGACAGGGTTTCGGCGAACACTTTTCCGAGTAGCACACAATCGGACGGCTGCCATGGCGTAGGCTTGTAGCGCAGAAGCCGAAACTCAAGCGGAAGGCTCTGATCATCCAGCGCTTCGATATACGCGTTTACGCCGCGGGTGTAAGCATTGACCGACGCGCGTACCCTGGGATCAAGCTTTGGAACTAATTGGTCAGCCAGTGCGGCGAAGCCGTATCTTCGGTGGGTCTTGTCTTCTTCAAGAGCGGCGTCTCCGAATATCTCGGCCAACTGGCCCCGGCTGGATCTGCGTGTCAGGTCCATTTGCCATAACCGGTCGCGCGCCACAATGTATCCCTGAGCAAAGTAAAGATCGTCGTCGTTTTGAGCCTCGATATATGGAACCGCCCGCTGATCGTAGTTAACCGTTACCGGCCCGCGGAGCCCCTTCAACTCGATTGTCGAGACAACAAGAGCCGACTCCCGTGTATTCTCCGCGCGCGCAGCCCAATTGAAGATCGGACTGATTGAACCAATGCAAAACAGTATAAGCGGAATCAAAACTCGGCTCATTCATTAGCTCCTTTCATTCGGGGTCCGCAATTCTAACGCAGTCTCATCCCGCTGGAAAATGTCAGGGCCCGATGACTTGTCATTGGTCATTGGGTCAGGTCACTACCCATTTTTATGAATGCTTGCAAGGCGCCATGGCCTTTGCTAGGTTATCCGCGGTTGGGCGTCCTGACAACATTTGAACAACTAATTAAGCTATGCGGGATTGCTTTACGGAGCACTCGCGTCAACGAAGAGTCATCGGTGTCCAGCGTGACTCGAATGAGTACAGAGCCAGCGGCAAACGGAGGTAGGAGATGCGATTCTTGAGTCAGGATTTGCGGTATGCAATCAAGGCGCTCCTTGCTAAACCCGGTTTTAGCCTCACTGCAATCCTGGCGCTCGCCTTGGGAATCGGAGCGAACACGGCGATCTTCAGCGTCGTTGACGCTGTCCTGCTTCGCGCTCTTCCCTACGATGATCCCGACCAACTCGTTTGGATATGGGAGAACGACTTAGCAAGTAACATAATGGAGGAACCGGCGTCGTATGCCGATTTCACGGACTGGAAAAATCAGAGCCAATCATTTCAGGATCTAGCTGCCTTTGGCGGCTGGTTTCCCATCCTCACGAACTCGGGTCCGGCGGAACGAATTCCCGGCGGCCTCGTATCTCCCGGCTTGTTTCAATTGCTGGGCGCGAAACCGATCCAGGGGCGGACCTTTCTTCAGGATGAAGACGGGCCCGGGAAGAACCGAGTTGTGATACTGAGTTATAGCCTGTGGCGTCGGCGCTTCGCATCGGATACGAATATTATTGGGAAGACGATAATCCTCAATCAGAGTCCGTATGAGGTTATCGGAATAATGCCTGCTTCGTTTCAATACCCCAGCCCCGGTGATTCAAAATCCGCGGAGTTATGGGGGCCGTTGCCCTCCACGTTAAGCGCGCTGCCGCGTAGAGCGGATTTTCTATCCGTCGTTGGCAGGCTGAAGCCGTCATCTTCGATCGAGCAAGCTTCATCGGAGATGGCAACAATCGCAAGCCGTCTCGAAAATCAATACGCGGAAACAAACGCTGGATGGAGCATTACGATCATTCCGCTGTATCGGAGATTCACGGGAGACGTTCGGCCTGCCATGTTAGTTCTGTCGGTTGCGGTAGGCCTGTTGCTGCTCATCGCGTGTGCTAACCTGGCGAACTTGCTTCTTGTCAGGGCGACGTCACGACGCCGAGAGATGGCAATCCGCAAGGCGCTTGGCGCCACGCGAAGGCGCCTCATACAACAATTTTTGACCGAGAGCTGCGTACTCGCTCTCATTGGCGGTGCTGTAGGCCTGCTACTCGCTCCCTTCGCCGTTCGGGGTCTGATCCTTCTCAGCCCTAGCGGAATCGCGCGCCTCGATAAGGCAGGCATTGACATGCGAGTTCTCGCGTTCAGCGTGGCCCTTTCGTTGATTACCGGGATCGTTTTTGGCGTCGCTCCAGCCGTTCATGCTTCAGGAACGGATTTCAACGACGAATTAAAGGAAGGGGGAAGAACTTCCGCCGGAGGCGTGACCGGGCGGCGTATTCTGAGCGTTCTATTGATCTCGGAAGTAGCTCTGGTCCTCTCACTCTTGATCGGATCCGCTCTCATGATCAAGAGCTTCGTGCGCTTGCAGCAAGTGAATCCGGGGTTCGATCCCGAGCGCTTGCTGACACTCGAGATCGCTCTGCCGCGGCAAAAATACAAAGAGCCTTATCAGGCGGCGGCATTTTTTGGAGACGTGATTCAGAAGGTAGGCGACTTGCCGGAGGTTGAAGCAGTCGCCGCGGTGAGCGTAGTTCCCTTATCCGGAACTCTCGCGATTCTGGATTTCACTATCAAAGGACGGCCTCCTCTGCCGCTGGGCCAGGTGAACGATGCTGAATCTCAAGTGATCAGTCCTTCCTATTTCGACACAATGTCGATACGCCTTCTTAAGGGCCGATTGTTTACTGACCACGACAACAGGGAATCAACACCGGTAATAATCATCAATGACGCCCTGGCCAAAAGGTATTTTCCCGACGACGATCCACTGGGTAAGCTCCTTTCGCTTGAAGGGACCGACCAGCCGCTCACTATTGTCGGAATCGTCGAAAATGTTCATCAGAACGGGATCAATCGGGAGCCATATCCCCAAATGTACACATCGTATGCGCAGAACCCACAGTGGGCCACAGCTTTGATTGTAAAAGCGCGCTCTGATCCGCGAAAAATTGTCGAGCCCATTCGAGAACAGATACTGTCCGTCGACGCCGATCAGCCGTTATACAACGTCAGAACAATGGCCGACGTAATGTCCGGCTCCATTTCGCGGCAGCGATTCAAGGCACAGCTTATCAGCATCCTAACCGCTTTTGCTTTCCTGCTGACGATACTTGGCATTTATGGAGTAGTCTCCTACATCGTCACTCAGCGCTTCAACGAGATTGGCATTCGTATCGCCCTGGGCGCGCGGAAGAGTCAGATTCTCATGATGATGGTATGGGGCGGGTTGAAACTCGCGCTGATTGGCATAATTTTCGGCCTGGGGGGTGCTGTCGCGCTGTCGCGGCTCATGTCCAGTCTGCTGTATGGAACGAGCCCCACCGATCCAACTACCTTCATTGGTATTCCATTGTTGCTGGCCGGAGTCATCGTATTGGCATCTTGTATTCCCGCCCGCAAAGCGATCGCAATCGATCCGGTAGCCGCGCTTCGTTACGAATAGAGGACGGAGAATACCTGGCACATTTGCGTGCCGTACCAGCCGCTCAAGCGAGTATTGATAGTTTGGCAGTGAGTTCGAAGTTGGAAGTGAGTTTGAAGAATGAGTGCGTGATCGCGTTCTCGGGAGGAAAGCAACTCAATGACTCCAATTGAAATGTTCGGTCTCATCACGGGCAGCGTGACGGTGCTTGGGGCGGTTGCGGCCGCGACGCGCTATATAACGGAGTCGCATTACAAAGCCGAGAGAACAATCCTGGAAGCCAGGACAAAAGATCTTCAGATAGCGCTTGAAAAGTCAGCCGGCGAGTTTCAAAGGAAGAACGATGAAGACCGAGAGCGGTTTCAGGCTATCATCGGTGATCTCGAAGCCAGAAACAAAGACTTGTTGAGCGCGATCAGCGTAACAAGAAGAGTCGGCTCGGCGGCGCTCTCCAGAAAGATGGAAATAGATGATGAACTCTCGAGTGTTATGACATCGGTCGGCGCTGAAAAAGGCTCGATCTACATACCGCTTTCCAGAGGCTTATCCTCGGAACCAGTCGGGCTGGTCTTTCTTTCTATTCAACCCGCGGGCCGCCAGGCGGCGAGTCTCAAGCGCAAGATAATACCCATGCAGAGCATTGCCGGCCGCTGCTTCCGAACAGGCGAAGCGTCGGCTACTCAAGCAAGCGCCGACCCGCAACACTTCAAGGCCGCCGATAAAATATCGGGATCCCGGATTCAAGACATGCTGAACTCCCCGCTCCGCCACCGCGGCGAGGTCATAGGCGTGCTGCAGCTCATGAACAAAAAAGGCGCGGATCAGTTTTCGGCTGACGATCTGCCGCTCGTCGAATCTTTTACTGCTTCGCTGGCCCAGCACGTTTCAGAATTCGCGAGACTGCCCGAGAATTACGAAATACTCGGTGTTACTCAGGAACAGAAAGCGCAAGCCGCCACGGTCGTGTTCTGCGATCTAACGCGATCGTCGCTTTTGTTTCAAGAACTCAGCATTGGCGTAGCAATCCAGCACCTGAATGAATACTTGGAGAAGGTGACCGACGTGGGTATGCGCTACGGAGCAACCGTGGACAAGTATATCGGCGACGGTGTCCTGCTCAGGTTCAATGTGCCCCGGCGGGTTAAAAATCATGCGCTAAAGGCGGTATCCGCCGCGCTGGAAATGAAAGATGCTTTCGAACAATTAAAACTCGAATGGAGCACAATGGGAGAACCTCTTGATGCGATGAGCATTCGGATCAGTGTTGCGTACGGCGAAGTCTACGAGGCCGCGGTTGGGCATCCCCAGTACCAATACCTTACCGTTTTTGGTCACTCTGTAAATATTGCCGCTGCTCTGTGCGCGGCTGCCGATCGCGATAGAAGCGTGATCGTACTCGATGAGCGGTTGTATAAGGAACTGGCCGGCAGTATCGTGGCTGAGCGGTTGCCGAAAGAGCGATTGGGCAAAGCCGCTTCTTATATCGAATCGGTATACGAGCTTCGCGGTATCATCTCAGGGCTCGGCGCCGGATCAGCCGAATAAATCTCCAAGGCGACAAAACCTCGTTTATAAATTCGAGTCATCCGCGGGCATAGTCAACCCCAAGGGGTTGTGAAAGTCAGCCAAGGTTGGCGTACTCGCTAGCTTGGGAAGAGCTCGAATTCTCACAAATGCGCGCGACTCCATTAGCAGATGTCTATCAATTCAGAGGGCGTCAACCCCAAAGGGGTTGTGGATGCGAAGCCCAAGGTTGGCGTAACTCGCCTACCTTGGGAAAGGGTACGCAATCGATCCCAACCCCAACGGGGTTGCGGCCTGCATGGATTAATGACGATAAGAAAGAGGAAGGCATGGCGGTCAGACAGTGCGGGTAATACATTACAATGAATGCGCCTGCCATTTGCGCGGTATCATAGGTCTGTTGCTCTCTCGCGATGCATTGTGTTTACGCGATGCTGTCCACAACCGCCTTTGGGGGTGGAAAGGACGCGGCGGCAACCCTGGGCTGGCGCCCCTTCAGGGCGCGAACTTCTTTCGGCGATCGTACCGAGGGCTGCGCTGCGCTGGCCCCCGGCTATTTACTCGTGCCCCTTCGGGGCTTTCACTGTTCGTTCTTCGAATGGCCAAACTCCAGAGGGTAGCCGTACTCGGCAACCCTGGGCTGAACGATGCAACCCCGTTGGGGTTGGAGGCAGAACGCGCTGTATTCCCAGGGTAGGCTTCGCCAACCCTGGGCTGACGGTTGAAACCCCGTTGGGGTTTCTCGAGACGCTGGAGTCGATCCGATTGACGCTAGAGTCGATCCGATCCGCGCACGGAGTGATCTGATCGCGCACGCAGCCATTCGCTGGGCGGAGGGTTTCGATTCGCTTCGAAAATGAGTTGATCTTGCCGGCGCGTGAGTCGACCGGATCGCCGATTGTCTCGAGTCGGCGGATGCGGGAGTCGATCTTGCGGACAAAAGACTCGATCTGACCGGCCGTTCTCTCGATTCAAAAACGCATCGTCTCAATCTTGCGGGCAAGGGACTCAGTCTTGCTGGCGCGGGAGTCGCTCTTGCATTCAAATGACTCAATTCTACAGAGCGTTGTCGCAACCTGAGCGGCGTGCGAGCCGATCTTGCCAGTGCATGGCTCAACTCTGCCGGGCGTTGACTTGATCTTGCCGAACCTAGAAGCCCCTCAATGCTGGTGCAGACAAAAAGCGGGCCTGCATATATAGGACAGGCCCGCGACACCGTAGCTGGATTCTGAGGTACGTCACCTTTAACCCTGACGATCATTGCCTCTGCGTCCGGGTGCGTAGTTAACCCGGCGCAATTCGTGAATTCGGTCTCGGTCGAAGCTCCCTTCCACGATCTCATAGCCGAGCAGCGCAAACACGCGGCCTCGAATGAAGAGAGGCCGCGCATTGCCGTACCAATCCACGCACGAAGCGCGACAGCCGTCATCAGCCGCGGTCTGGGGACGGGCGCTGAGTTCGCCGGCTTCGCGAAAGCGCAGAGATGAGTTGCGAAGGAAGAGGATCGACGCGGAGCCGTCAATCAGGTGACGATAGCCGGGCCGTCCGGCCGCGCTGATCGGCAATCCCAGCACGCCCGAGTCCTCGCCGTCAGCCTTGTAGAAGAAGCCGTGACTGCGAAGCTCTCCCTGAGACGCGTCCTTGCGAGTGTATGAATCCCTGACCTCAGGCGATTCGCCGAGCCGTATAGCGGTGAAGTGCAAATCGCGCCCGTCCGTACCTACTACTACCGCGTCGCGACCGAGCGCTTCGATGCGGTCCACTCCATGAGCGAGCGACAGCTCATGCGGCTCTCCATCTTTGAGGCCCACCGCATACACACGCGGGTGATTTGTCTTCTGCGCGTAACCCCAGCCGGAGCCCGTGCCGTATAGTAAATAGTCACCGACGAATCTATTTTGAAAAGTGTAGCCTTCCGGTTTCGGCAGCTTTTGGTAGCTGGAGGGCGGGGCTGCATCGCTGCCGTCCGAAAAGCGTTCGATCGAAACGCGCATCAACGCCACGTCTCCCTGTGCCGTCTCTGGACCCCACATCGCATCGCCTACCGCGTCCGACCGCACCAGGACGTTCATGTTCCCGTCGTCGCCTTCAAGGAATGAGAATTGATCTACCGGGCTGCCGGACACTCCAAGCGCGCTGGGCGCCGAGCCGTCAAGCGGCATGCGATAGACCATTGACTCGCTTGCGTTCTTGTCGCCTCGACGCACCGACTCGCTGACCCAGACGTAAACGGCTGTGGGCGAGACATAGAACACGCGGCCCCAGGGCCCAACAACGCCGGTCGCTTCGCAGGCGAACCCGCCGTTCGAAAGATCGCAGACGGTGACTGTGTGTAGAGCCAGACCGTATGGTGAATGAATCGGCCGTTCAGGCCGGTAGACGTTTGTGGCGGCGATGATTCGGCGAAACTCATCCGTGTTTGCTCCTTTGTGCCATTTCCGAACCGCGGGAAAGTTCCGAAGCGGATCGCTGTCGTTGGGATTCAGATACAACGGCGTATAAAAAATCAGCTTGTCGCCGATCAGCCGGCTGGCGTAGTTGCGCGAAGAGTAATAATCATTCGAGCGGAGATGATGCGTAGACCGATAGGTCAGACGGCCTTCGCGATCGATTCTGAACAAGCCGACCTCGGCGCCGCCCCGTTCGTAGCTGTATCCGATTACCGCGATCGTGTCATCGGAAACGAGCATCTCGTCATACCAGGTATTCCGCGGGTCAATGTCTGGACCGAACGCATCGACGGCCGACACAGGCCGGAGCGCCGCGTCGCCGATTGCTACCGTAAACAGGCGGCCTCGGCGCAGGATCACCAGGTGATTTCCGTGGAGTTTGACAATCCCTCCTTCGTCAACGCCCGCGTGTTGTGTATTGGTGACTGACTCGTCCTTGTCGGTGGACGCCCTTGCCGCGGGAGTCGCTTTGCTTTCCGCTTCACCGCCGACGGTCGCTTGAGAAGGCGTTCCGTCGCCGCGGCGCAGTTCGCGCTTTTCCTTTTCGGCGAGCCGGCGAAGGTAGGCTCTCAGCTCTGTTTCCGAGCCGAACGCGCGCATCGTTTTCCTGTGAGAGGAAGGAATTGGGGTTAGGTTTGGATTGATTTTTCCGACTATGTCTCCGGTGCAGGCCGCAAGCGCGAAGACGGTAAGCATGATCGTGGACACGAATAGTGAAATAGATTTCATTCTGTGCACTCCATTCTGTTCTCGGGCGCTCACCGGTTTGAACGGCTGGAAGAGAGTAGCTTGCGAGACTGGAAGAACTGGATTGCTATCGAGTTCTCGAGATTCGTTATATGAAGAGAGATGCAGATTCTTGCATCTGATATCGTCTAAGGGGCCTCTTACCCTGTAACAAGAGAAGGGGTCTGAGCATAGACAAATGAAAGCTCTGAATTCCCGCTCGACAATATCGAGGAACAGGAGGCGTGTTGATGGCGAAAAGCGTCATTCACACAATTGTTCTCATTAGTCTGGCTTTGGTTGAAAAGGAAGTTCTCGGCTTCGCCTGGTAAGGAGCCGCGGGGGCGTAAAGGAGTGAAGCGTAATCTGCATGCTCTACTTGTGGGAATCGATAACTACCGGCCGCCGCTGCGTCCGCTGGAGGGCTGTGGAAACGACATACGGTTGTTCCAGGAATATCTGAAGGGGAGGCTGGACCCGGATGAGTTCAATCTGCAAGAACGCGTTCTCCTGGACGATGAAGCCACATATCAAACCGTGATCGATGTCTTCCGTTCGCACCTCGGCGGCGCAGGCGAAAACGACATCGTAGTGTTCTATTTTTCCGGCCACGGATCGAAGGAGCCCTGCCCGGAGGAATTTTGGCACATTGAGCCGGATCACAAGAACGAAACTCTTGTATGTTATGACAGCCGGCCCGATGGGTGCGACCTTGCGGACAAGGAGCTCGCCAAGCTCATCGCCGAAATCGCGGTGAATTCTCCGCACATCATTATTATCCTCGATTGCTGCCATTCCGGATCTGGGACGCGGGATCGCGGCGTGGCGCTTGTTCGTCAAGCGCCGGAAGCCGAACGTCGTCGACTCCTCAACGAGTATATTGTCAGACCGGATGATTTCAGGACCGTGCCTCGTATCAGAACTGGTTTCACCGGCCGCGGCGGATGGATGACGGCGGCGCGGGCGAATCACATACTGCTTGCGGCCTGCCGAGACAATCAGTACGCAAAGGAATATATGACCGCCGAAGGTCCGCACGGCGCCTTCTCACATTTTCTCTTACAGAGCCTTCAGAGTTCTGGAGGCGCCCTCAGCTATGGGGACCTGATGAAATCCGTCACCGCCTTACTCTGCGGGAACGTGACGGAACAAACTCCTCAGCTCGAGGTGGTCGATGTAAGGGAGATTGATCGGATTTTTCTGGGAGGGGCCATCACGGAAACACGAGGCCATTTCACCGTGAGCTATGACGGGAGCCTCGAGTGGATCGTTGATGCCGGGGCGGTGCACGGAATACCCCCAACCACGGCGGGACCTATCCGGTTCGCGCTATTTCCTCACGGAACTTCGGCGGAGGCCATGCGGAGGCGATCGAACTCGATCGGCGCGGCCGACGTGATTGAGGTCCAGCCGCACCTGAGCAGGGTGAGAATAAGCGGCGCCGGCAGCGGAGCCGCGGCCCTTTTCAACGCCTCGCTGATCTCGCTTCCGATCGCGCCCACGGAGATCAGACTGGAAGGAGACCGCGAGGCCTTGCGGCTTGTTCGCGACGCCATTGAGTCAAGCGATTTCTCAGGGGGGCCTTCGCTGTACATAAGAGAGGCAACGGAAGACGCCAAGCTGCGGTTGTCGGCGAGAAATGGTCTGTATGTCATCACTCACGTCGCGGAAACAAAGTCGCTCGCTGCCCCGCTCTCGGGATACACAGCCGCAAACGCATCGCTAGCGGTAAGACGCCTCGATCACATCGCCCGATGGAAGGCGGTCAACGATCTCTTGAATCCGGGCACTGGAATTCCCGCGGCCTCTATCGGACTCCGCGCCTTTTCGGGAGACGAACAGATCCTGGGGTCGGAGCTGCGGTTGGAATACAAATGGAAGGATGGCAAATGGGTTCCGCCGCGCCTTGATCTTTGCCTTTCTAACCGAAGCGGCAAACGATTGTATTGTGCTCTGCTTTCGCTATCGGAGCGATTCGCCATCGAGACTGGATTCTTCCCCGCCGGTGGTCTCTGGATAGAACCGGGACAGGAAGCATGGAGCGAACCGATGTACGGGCGAATTCCAGATGAGTTATGGAAGCTGGGTATTAACCAGGCTAGAGACTTCATCAAGCTCTTGATAAGCACGGAAGAATTCGATCCAAGGCTGTTGAGGCAAGGACGATTGGACACTCCGGTGTTGAGGCAGACGCTGAAAATTGATTCTTCTGGGAGCGCTCTAAATTGTTTAATGAATCGGATCATTACGCGTGAATTGACCGCCGATCCTGGTGAAACCTTAGCGGATTGGCGCGCGAGTTCAATCCTCGTGACGACGGTGCGGCCCCTTGAAGGCGAGCGGGCTTCGTAGCCGCGCGTAAGCAAATCGGCTGAGCGCCCTCCCGCGAACGCGGTCGCCATGTCAGACCGGCTACGATTTCGCCGCGTGATACCACGAAACTTCAGAATCAAAGATTCCGAATCGTTCCTGAAACCAAAACACGTAACGCCCTCTCGATTAGGATCATAGAGAATGGAGGCTCGAGCCCAATCTATTCGTCACTCACACGAGTTTGCGGGCGCCTCAAGTCAGAATCGATTCAAAAGGAGATTACGATATGGAAAGCAAACGCGAAGAAAACCAGCCGCTCGGGACAAGGGGCGGCGGAGATGTTGTTGCGAAGACCGCCGAGGAGAGACCGGCTAAAAAGGAAGAAGAGCAGAATGACAATTCGAAGAACGACTGATTCGCTCAGATCAAGATAGTGAACCATCGCCGCCTCGCGAAACGGTTTACTCTCGAGGCGGCGAACACCACTTCATTCGCGGAAGCTGTTCGAGAAACTTACGCTTACGCGCATCTCTGCTCCGAACAAGAACCACAAAGCCATCAACGTCTCCACGGATACGGAGGCGTCAGGAAGAACGCACAAGCTAACGACGCTTCGTTATCTACCGGGTTGAGTGACGAAGTTAATCACGCACGGAAGCAACCCGTAAAACATTGCTGAAGAATAAAGGAGAATCGTTATGAAGAATCGTCCTACCATATTCAAGTCCCTGATGCTCTTGTTCCTGGTCATGAGTGTCGCGTTGGCGCCTGCTCTGTCGGCGCAGCCACTGGCGAAACGAAATGCAGCGGCTGGCCGGATTCCGTGTACCGCAACTCAGGAATCGCCGCAGGCGAGCGCGACCATAAACCTGGGCATTGCATGCGATAACAACTTTGCGGTTTACCTGGGAAGTTGCTGCAGCGCCAACGCGCTGGTCGGCAACAACTCTTGCGATTTGAACGAGTGCATTAGACACGGCCAAGCGTACACCATATCCGGGATAACGGGGGACAGCTTTCTCTACGTCGTAGCCTGGAGTGATTCAGGAGTTGCCCAGGGCTTGCTCGCTAGTCTTGGACCTGGACCTATGACTGCCATCCCCCCGAGCAAGATTCTCGGCGGAGACTCACGCTGGCAAGTCTTTTCGACAGGCATTGCCTTTCCGGGCAGTCCCCCCGCGGGTAGCGGCAATACAATTCACCCAACGAAGAAGTTTCAGAAGATTCTCAACCAGCAAATTGGGTTTGCCTGCGACAACAACCTGTGGCAAACACCAGTCAATGGCGCGACCAACGTGTCAGGCAACAACGTGGCCGGTGCAGGCGCGCTGGCGCCTCCTGTAAGTGTCGTTGATCCTAATGCGCGATGGATGTGGTTCCAGAGCAGTAAGCCGGCATGCGCGGGAGTGCAATCTCCTTTCGCGCCGGGTTGCGACCATGGTGAGTACTTAATATTCCGTCTCCCGCTCTCTTATGTACCCTGATTCGTGTGGCGCCTCTCTCTCTAGATCTAGATCACGGCGGGTCTGATGCGCGACGCGTCGCTACAGGCTGCGACAAGCGCACCTGATCGGGACGAATCGTTCATCAGACTAGCCGCGAATGCGGCACTGCAATCGAGCAGCGGCTTACTCTTTGCGATCGGCGACTGGTAATAGGATTTGATCTCACTCTCCGAGCAAAACATCTTTGACTTGGGGGTAGAACTTTTGAATTCGCCGGCCGCCTTTACTTAACGAGTCCTTGCCAAACGACCTTTCTAAGCGTGAACCCGCGTTACTTGTCGACAACGGAACTTCCATTCGCCAACCCACCGACCCGGTGAGATGAACTTAACCTCAAACCATAGCGAGTTGAAGCTTGAACCCCAACGATGAGGCTCTGAACCTGAACCTGAGAGTTGACTCTTTGAGAGTGACGATGACTCTTTGAGAGTTGGCTGGAACCGTAGTCGAAAACAGCCGACTCGAGTCACGGCTCTGCGGTGAGGTCCTCGAATAATGATGTCCCGTGTCGTGCGTGAACGGCGACTACGGTGTAGACTCTCAAGCGCTGACCGAATTGCGAGAACAAGACGCAGATTAGAGAGGTCAGTGAGAGATCAGGGAAGAGCCTCATAACCGTCCGGGTTTTAAGCTGCACCCATCGCCCAGATTAGAGATTGGTTGACCGCCGCCGTCTTCCGAGACCGATGATTAAACTGTCGAAGCAACCCCTCTTGACGACTACTTTTTGGATCATCGCCTTTGCAAGTCTAACCGCGCCGATTGCCGCCCGCCTCTTCTCGGGGCCGGCGATAGTAGAAGCCGTCGGCGGTGCTGAAACTAATGCGGCGCCAGGTAAAGAAGCCTCTGATCTCGGGCCGGGCCGTGAAGTCAAATCATCGATTGCGGGCGGCGCATCGGATCGATATCGGATAGCGGTTCAAAGCGGAACCTTCGTAGCCCTTCGGATTAAGAAACAAGATTTGAATCTCACCGTGACCGTTCACACTTCTTCCAGCAAGATATGGTCGGAGTTCATCAGCCGTCGCTACGGAGCGCTGCCTCCTTCTTTTATAGCGGAGGAATCGGGAGATTACGTTATCGATGTGCAATCGCTGGAGGAGAACGCCGAGCCGAGAGAGTATTCACTGGAAGTAACTGACGTAAGGATGGCGTCGGCGGTCGACAGGCGCCTGGATGATGCTGTTCGAAGCTTCGCGCTCGGTGAAACGCTTGCCGCCCGCTGGGAGAAAGAGGGCTTGAGAGAGGCTCTCGCGCGCTATCTGAAGGCGGCAGCCGACTGGCGGGAGAGTGGACGATACGCGGAAGCGGCCCTCGCGTTCGAGAGAGGCGGTGATGTGTCTTTCACGCTGAGTGATTACCCGGCGGCGAGCCGGGCCTATGATGAAGCCAGGATGGCGGCGATTCGTTGCGGCGACACCGCGAGAACCGCCGCGGCGCTGAATGGGATCGGATACGTGCTTATCTACGAGGGGGAGAATCGAAAGGCGTTGCCTTATTTCGAGAGAGCGTTGAAGCTGGCGGCAAAGCACCAGAAGACCCTGCCAGTCGAAGGAAAGCGCCTTACCGCGCAGGCCCTGAACAATATTGGAGAGGTCTACTACTCGTTGAGCGACCCGGGTAAGACTCTCGAGAAATTCAATTCCGCCCTCGCGCTGTGGAAGGAGACGGGTGATCGGCAAGGACAGGCCCTTACCGAACTCAATCTTGGATTTCTCCACTCGGATCTCGGCAATATGAAGGATTCTCTCTCCCATTTCGCCAATGCGATCCAGCTCTTCCGCGACGTGCGGTGCCGCTGGGGAGAAGCGCAGGTGATCGCCGCCATCGGCCAGGTTAATTCACTTCGAGGAAGAAAACAGCAGGCGCTTGATTCATACAACCGGGCTGTCGAGATGTCGCGGGCGGTAGGGGATCGCCGGGGTGAGGCCGCGGCGCTTAATAGCCTGGGCGACGTATATGAAGCGTTGAATGATCCTGCATCCGCTTTGCAGAACTACGATCTTGCGCTGAAGCGGTATCGAGAAATCGGCGACAGGGATTATGAAGCATTGAGTCTCTTTTATCTTGGCCGAGCCCATCGCCGGAAAGACGACACGGTAATTGCCGCCGATTACTTCAAACAGAGTCTCGAGATCAGCCGCCGCGTAGGTGATCGGCGCATCGAGATTTACACTCTCAAAGAACTGGCGGCGATGTACTTCGATTTACACAAAGGCCGTGAAGCATTGCGAACATACGGCAAACTCTTGACCCGCTACAAGGTAATCAGAGATAAGCGAGGTCAGGCCTACTCACTCCTGGAAATCGGCAAGGTCAAAGAGGATTTGAAGAATACGGACGAGGCGGTCGGATATTTTCGGATCGCCCTTTCGCTTTCCGAGAGCGCGGAGGACATCGCCGGCCAGACGTCGATCCTATACTCCATTGCACACGCGGAACAGGGCCGGCAAAGTTTTGACAAGGCCAGGGCCGCAATCGAGAAGTCGCTCAGGCTGATAGAGTCCACGCGCAGGGAAGTCCTCAGCAAGGACCGTCGCGCTGACTATTTCGCTTCGGTTTACAAACACTACTCGCTGTACGTCGATCTCTTGATGCAGATGAATCAACAGCGCCCGAGCAGGGAACTGATCGCCGCTGCCGTTGAGGCGAGCGAAAAAGCGCGGGGACGCGCTCTGTTGGACGTGCTGATGGAGGCTCAACAGATTGAAGACGAGCACTACGTTGATGAGGCGCTGAATCAAGGCGGGGAATCGCGGACGATAGGCGGGTCTGAACGCGAGAAAACGGGCGCCACTGATGGAGAGCCTTACACAGCCCCGATGGAAGATCGAGCGACCGCTATGGAACCCCCGGGCCGCGGTTCGCTCTCCACGGCGCAATCGCAGCCTCTGACCCTGGACGCGATTCAGGGCGAGTTGAAGGACGATACCCTACTGTTGCAATTCTTCCTTGGGAAAGATAGGAGCTATGTTTGGGCCGTCACTCGGACGACTGCAACCGGTCACGAATTACCGAGTCGAGAGAGGATTGAGGAGGAGGCCAGGAAATACTATTCCCTGCTCACGGCGCGCGAGCCTATTCCAGGCGAGACGGCGTCGCAATCCCGGCATCGAGTAGAAGAGGCCGACGGCCTCCTGTCGCGGCAGGCCGCCTTGCTGAGCCAAATGCTTCTGGGCCCGGTGACCGCGGAACTGGATAGGCGGCGGCTGTTAATCGCGCCTGACGGAGTGCTCTACTTCGTTCCATTCGATACACTACCGAAACCGGAGGACGCTCGCGATAGCGGCGCTCATCAGCGATTGGCCCCGCTGCTCTTCAACCATGAAATCGTAGTCGAACCTTCAATGTCGATTCTCGCCGCGATCAGGAGAGAGCGAGGCACAAAGGCGTCCGCCCCTAAAACAGTCGCGATCCTTGCCGATCCGGTCTTCGACCCTAATGATCGAAGAGTTTTCAGCCATGTCGAAGCGGCAGACAATAGTTCGGACAGTTCCGAGCAGGCTAAGGCATCCCACCAAACGCGAGGTCCGGCGCAAAGCGCGAATCAGGCGCTGCCGAGGCTGCGGAGCTCCGGTCTGGAGGCCAAGTACATTGCGGAAATGGCGGGACAGGGCGAGTTCCTAGTCGCAAGCGGTTTCGACGCCAATCTCAAGGTTGCGACCGGGAACAATCTCGCGCTTTATCGGATCGTTCACTTTGCCACGCACGGAACGATCAACACCGAGAATCCCGCGCTTTCGGGAATCGTACTCTCGTTAATAGACGAAAAGGGCGATGAACAAAAAGGCTTCCTCGGGCTCTACGATATCTACAACCTTCACCTCAATGCAGATCTGGCCGTGTTGAGCGCTTGCCGGACCGCGCTCGGCAAGGAGGTAAAAGGGGAAGGCTTGATCGGACTGACTCGAGGTTTCATGTACGCGGGATCGCGAAGCGTTCTCGCGAGTCTATGGCAGGTTGACGATGAGGCGACGGCCGAGTTGATGAAACAGTTTTATAACGAGCTGCTCAGGAACCGCGAGTCGCCGGCCGCCGCGTTGAAGCTGGCCAAGGAGGCGATTATGAAACATCACAATTGGAACTCGCCTTACTACTGGTCCGGATTCGTGCTTCAAGGTGAATACGATTGCACGATTGGCGCCAATGGCAAGGCTTCGATGCCTGGCGGCCAATACGGTCCAATCGCCGTCGCGGGCGCAATCGTGCTCTGCGCGATAATGTTCTTCATAACGAGATTGAAACGAACAAAAAGACTGATCTGACGAAACGCGCACGGGGAAGAATGATAACAGTCTGGGGGATTGTCGAGCGTGCAACAAGACGAGTTTGAGAGGCTGTTGGCGTGGCTGGACCAGGATCGGGATCGTGCGGGAGAGAAATACGAGACGATCCGGCGCGGGCTGATCGAGATGTGCCGATGCCGAGGCTGTTGGGAACCCGAGGAGGTAGCGGATGAAACGATCACACGGGTTGCCGGCAAAGTTAAAGACGTCGCGCCGACCTATATGGGAGATCCGGCGCGCTACTTCTATGGCTTCGCCAAGAATGTGCTGAGGGAGTATCACAGGCGAACATCCCGGCCGGTCCCGGTCAATCCCATTGGCCCGGCTGATGACTCCGAGCAACTGCATATGTGTCTGGATCAGTGTATGGAGCTGCTGGAGCCAGAGCATCGCGAGCTGGTGCTCGAATACTTCAATAAAGATAAAAAACCGGGAATAGATCACAGAAAGAGTCTAGGACAACGCTTCAAACTCAAGCCCGAGGCACTGAGGATTCGGATCTACAGGATCAAGAAGACCCTCCAGCCCTGTATCGATGAGTGTCTCAGCCGCACGTAACCAATCAACCGGCTTCGGCATATAATAATGAGAGTTCAATGCAGGCGCTTTAGGAGTCGCAGTGAGAAAGTCGAGAGATGAGATAACCTTGATCCGGGAATACCTTCTCGGCCGGTTGGATGAATCCGAAAAGGAGAGCCTCGAAGAGCGATTCGTTCGTGAACGAGACGTAATCGAGACCCTCGCGGCGGTCGAAAGCGAGCTTATCGACGACTACGTGAAAGGGGTGCTGCCCGCGGCCGAGCGTCAGGCGCTTGAAGGCGAGGTCTGGCAAACGCCCGAGCGAATGGCTAAGGCGGCCTCGGCCAGGGCCCTTGCCGAGTACGCGACACACAGGCTCGGCACGCGCGAACCAATGAAGCGCGGCGGCTTTTGGGAAGTAGTTTGGGCCAGGCCCCTCTTCCAGCCCGCGATCATTGCCGCGATTCTCCTGGTCACGACACTCGGAGCATGGCTTGCAATAAGAGGATTTCTAGGAAGGCCATCCGGCCTCCAATCGGAAGTATCGAGGCTCAATGAGCCTGGGCAACTCAACGGCGAACCCAGCCAGATTCTGGGACCCCTGCGGCCTGGCCTCCTTAGAGGCGAGACCGGGATCGCAAGCTACCATATCTCCAACCATGATGAGGTCATACAAATTCGGTTCAGCGTGCCGCCGCCGGCCGATTTCGCCGAATATCAGATCATCAAGGAAACCGATGCGCGCGTCGAGATATTCAAGGTCGTAAGACCGCTCGAAGCCTCGGGTGATAGGGAGCTGCTATTGAATGTCAACGGGCGAAATCTCGAGCCCGGCGATCACTATTTTCGAATTCGCGGAATTTCGGATTCCGGCCAGGTGAGCGAGATCGCTTCATACACTCTCGTTATCACGCGGTAATCATCCTCGTAGCAGCTTCCTGAACTCGCTTCCGTAATATCCATTCACACTTCAAATACAGGTCGATTCGGCGGCGAATCTTCCGTGCGCGCTTAATCAGCCGGTAACAAGTCGCGTGCGGCCGTCATAGTAATTGAGACCCCATCGCAACTTTGGATTCCGCCGAATGTCTCGACCATTGAAGGCTGTTCCGGACGGTCTGTCAGTTCGGAGTTCCTCTATATGAATTATTCGAACCGAGGAGATGGACTATGACTGGTCTGATTAAATCGGATTCAACACAGGCATCGCGCTCGTCTTCGCCCGCGCGATGGCCTCGCAGGCAGACTCATCGCTCTAAACAACTAGTCGCCCGACTAGTTTGCGCATCAGCTCTTTTTGTTCTTTTAATGGGCGGCAGGTCTCTTACGGCCAGGCCGGCTGACGGTGCGCCGGACGTTTGCAATAAACGATTCGATATCGTGTTTTTGGTGGATCGGTCGGGCAGTCTTGCCCCGCGGCAGGTCGGAGCGACCTATAGCTTGATGATTCAAGCGATCGCGAAGGCGCTTCGGGATCCGACCGTCATCCCGCGCGACCGATCGGCAGCGGTCGCCGTCATCACATTCGATTCACAACCTACCTTGAGAATTCCGCTGACCGAGATCACATCGGCGCGACAAGCGGAATCACTGGCGCTGAACGTCGATAAACTGGATTGTACTAATCCCGGCGACTGTCCCGTCTGCGGTCCAATTCCAGCCACCGATTTCAATCTCGCCATCCTCGGGGCCGCGCAAGAACTGGAGGAACATGGCAGAGCGGAAGCCCGCCGAGTGATTGTGATCTCAACCGAGGGAGGCTGCACTGATCCTCAGTGCGGCCGCCTCGGCTCCAATCACTTCCGCGACACTACCGGAGCGTCGGAAATCGATCTGGTGTTGCTCGCCCTTGATATAGAACGAGACTGTCCCGCGCATCAACTCGTCAAGGCGGCGACGATCAGTCTCATGCATCTCATCGCGTTTCAACAGCCCGCGGGCGACCCTCCGCAATCTCTCGTCAGCGAGATCGTTTCAGGCGACTGTAATCGCCCGAACGGGATGTGCTCTGACCTGGATCGCATCCGCCAGTTGAACAGTTTTACCGAGGATGTCCGCCGAATCCTGCGCGGCCATCCGACAAGTCACAGTGTCGTAGTAACGACCGCCGCCGATCCTCCGCCAAACTCGCCGGTGATTGATAACGTTTTCACATTGAGACAGGCCATCGAAAAAGCAAACGCCTTCGGCGGCAACACAACCATCACATTCGCGGACAACCTGCCTCCCATCATTCTCAGAAATCCCCTCCCGTCGTTGGCTGCGCCCGACATCGAGATAGCCGGATGCAAGGATGGCGACTGTGCACGGGTCACCCTAGACGGGTCCTCCATTCAGGGCGATCAACATGCGGACGGCTTATGGATCAGTTCGAACCACTGCATTGTTCGAGGCTTGACCATCCAAAACTGCGGAGGCGCCGGGATTAAGATACGGCCGGCATCCCCTTGCGATGCGGCCGGCCACAACCTGATAGACAAGAACACGCTGTTCAATAATGGCGTGGCTGGAGTGCTTGTTCTCGATCCTGATCCGGGTCAGCTCGCGCTCAACGGCCATAACGTCGGGAACACGATATCGGAGAATAGTATTGCGGGAAGCCCAATACCTATCGATCTCAGCGGCGACGGAATAACGTGCAACGATGCCGGCGATTTCGATGACGGGCCGAACAAGCTGACCAACTATCTTGATCAACTCAGCGCAACGGTAACCCCGGTCGACATAGTCTTCAGTTGCGGGATAGACAGCCCGATAGCAAACGCTCCTTTCGTCGTCGAGATATTTGCTGTTTCAAGCGGGCCCTCGCCGGCGGGTGAGATTGAGAGATTCACGCCTCTGATCTCGGCCATGGCGCCGGATCCGCCGGCTTTCCTTGTTACTGTCAAGAATCCGAAGATATCCAATATCGCAGGTTTTTCCGCGACGGTGACCGACGGCGCCGGGAATACATCTGAGATGAAGCCGATTCATTCAGCGAGGTTCGACAAGAGCGAGATCGAATTTCCAACGACTGACGCTCGCAAAAAACCCAGCAACAGCTTTCCATCCAATGTTTTTCGTGTGACAAACGACGGCTGCGATCAGGTGAACATCAAGCTCGCGTCGCTTAGCCGAGTCTTTCCCGGTCCCCCGCCGGCCAACGTCGTTGATTTCAATGACAGCGCGCTGTTCAAGATCACTGCCGTTAACGGTAAACCGGCCGTCCCTGGTGGATCGCTTTTTGGGGAAACGTTCACTATTGAACCAGGAGGCAAGAGGCAGTTCCAGATAACCCTGTGGCCGCTTATTCCTTCGGTTATCACGGCCGGAGATGAGCTCAATCGCAGCCCTTCCGGTTTATTTGCGAGTGATCTTCTGCCGGACGCAATCACCTCAGACCTGGTGATTACGCAAGACTCAGGCAGCAATCTCAAGCTGAGACTAAGCGCGTCAATAACGACCGGAGTGCGGCTGATCGATCCGGATATGCCTGAAAAACAGCCGAAGATATGCTTCGCAAGAACCGGCGATCAACTCGAGATCGTTTTTTCTATCTATGACTCGAACCTCGACGTCAACCGCGCGATCTATGAATTCATCGATAAAAGCGGAAAGGCGGTCTCGACACTTTCGGTCGGCGATCCGCTGACTCAAGTTATCAAGGACCGCGCGCTGCTCACGGGACAGAGCTTCACCGTGGAGCAAACGGTAACCGGGGCCGCGGCATTTCCCGACATCGTAGAGGTGCGTGTGACCGTCACCGATGCCGGGCAAAACCAGAGCGGACCGGTCGCCGCGATGCTGGGCGAGCAACCGTGTGAACGGGCTGTTCGTTTGAGTCGGATCAATGAAATGAGGGCCCTCGTATTGGCGCCGATCAGCATGGCCGCCGGGAGAGGAGGCCGGCGTGGGACCCCACGGCAGGATTCTTCGAGGCTGCAACAACACGCATCCGGCGCGCCGCGAGAGAGGAGAAGCAGATGAAGAGATGCCATCGTCGTAACGCCGCGTCTTGCTTGATCCTGATTCTTGTATCTCTGCTCCTGCCGCGTTCGAGCCGCGCCGCCGATCTTGGCTGGAAAAAGGGGCTGAACGCGAGCGCGACGTTTGGTCCCATCGGTTCGATAACCGCCTCTTTCGTTGATCTAGATGTAATGGTCAACGGGCGCGTCGCTCGGGGTTGGACGCAGCTCTTCAACGGAGACGCAATTGAGACTTTCTCGAAAACCAGCGTCCGAGTTTCACTGGAGTCGACGGCCAGCCTCTCTCTGGGCTCCAACTCAAGAGTGGGTCTGTCAATCTCAAGACGCTCAGATGCCGGAGCCATGAGCCGCACGCTAGTCTTAACGTATACAAGCGGCGACGTGGGGATCAGCCTGCAGGGCGGCGCCGATGCATATGTAGAGGGAGCGGGTTTAGCGCTGGCAGCATCACGCGAAGCGATCTTCCGCATCTCCAATGATCGACGCGGCGCACTGGGCATCGAGGTCGAACGCGGCGTTGTCACTGACCTTGACCAAACGGCTCGTATAGCCGCGCGCGCCGTCAGGCGGACTCGCGGCGGTGTGATTGTAGAGGCTAGCAAAGGACCTTTGAAGACCAAAGGCGGCAAGAGGAATGAAGTCGCGACGCAATGGAAAGAGAACTACGCGAAAGAGACCTCGCAAAGCGCGTACGGCGCGCCGAGATATGTTGCGGCTCGATCGGCCCGATCGCAGTCGGTCGATGTTCTTACGGGCAGGACAGTGGACTTCAAATTGGATCCTCCCGACCTCGGGTCGCTGGACGCCTCGAGTGGCGTGACCGACTCAGACGGCGTGGTGACGGTGAGCTTCACCGCTGGAACCACAGTCAAACACGGCAGCGTAATCGCGGAAATGGCTCCGACTGCCGATGATATTTCAGCCGGTACAATCTTCGAGCCTTTCGTGAAAGAAGTTTTCGTCAATATAGCGCCGTCGAATTGGAAGCGAAATCTTAGCATTGCGGCGGCTGCCGTGGCCGCATCAGTCTTTTTCCTGAAACCCGACCCCAAGCGGCAGAGGGCGCTTGCTCGGGGTCAGATCAGTATCCGCTGATCCCCAGGGTTTCTGAATGTATCGGGCTCAACACCCGTATGAAACCGATCGACTACGTCAACTTCGACTTGCTTATCGAACCGCGCGAAGACAGCTACGTCGCGAGAGTAATCGAATCGCCTGGCGGTGAGGGAGTGGTCAACTTCAGCATTCCATTCACCAGGATTGAGATTGAACAACTGATGGAGCGAATTGGCGATCCACACAGGAGCGAGATGGAGTTCAGAACGGCGGCCCGGGAATTCGGCGCCCGTCTTTTCGACGCCGTCTTCAAAGACGACGTGTATACCTGTCTTGCCGTGAGTCTCAGGGAAGTCGAGGAGAAGGAAAAGGAGAACGAAGCTGCCGACTTCGGCTTGAGAATCCGTTTGCGGCTGAATGATGCGCCCGAATTGGCCGCTCTTCCCTGGGAGTACCTTCATCATCCCTACCGCAACTTTCTCGGACAAGTATCAAAGACTCCCATTGTGCGATACGCCGCGAAGCCGGAGCCGATCAGGCCAATGGCTGTGAAGCTTCCCCTGCGCATTCTGATCGTTTGCGCGAATCCGATTGACGCTGTGCCGCTGCGAGGAAGAGAAGAAGAGCGGCTCCTGCGAGAATCCCTTGAACCATTAAGGTTGCAAGGATTGGCTGAGATTTGCTCTCTCGAGAAGCCGACAGAGGCCGCTTTGAGAAGGGAGCTGAGCCGCCGAACATATCATATTCTTCACTTCATAGGGCACGGCTCCTACGACCGCGAAACAAACGACGGTCAATTGTTTCTGGAGGACGAGGAGGGGCGGGCCCGGCCGATCAACGGCAGATTGCTGGCCAACTTGCTCTGCAACCGCCGGCCTCCTCGATTGGTAGTCCTGAATTCGTGCGACGGCGCGAGGACATCTTTCGCGGATCCATTTTCCGGAACGGCTCAAACCCTTGTTCGAGCCGGCATCGCGGCCGTGATAGCGATGCAATTCCCCATTAGCGACAAGGCGGCTGCTGCATTTTCCGACGAATTCTACAAATCCATCGCCGAGTACTGCCCTGTTGACGCCGCGCTCGCAGAAGCCCGTCTTTCGCTCGGCGACATGGAATGGGGCACACCCGCGCTTTTCATGCGGTCGTCCGACAGCAGGCTCTTCGTCAGGGAATACGAGCCCGCGACAGTACCTGTCGATCCTCGCGACCGGTACTTTCAGATGATACTCGACGCGATGAAGACCGGGGATCTGGTCACCTTCCTTGGACCGCAATCCAACCTGTACGGCCGCAACCATGCTGGAGCGGCGATTAACACTTATCCGCCAAGTGACACCGAGCTTGCGGACCAACTGCGGGCAGCCCGCCCCTCGAGTGACCTCACGCGGGAACTTGTTAAGGTGTCGGAATACGTGGCGCTTGACGGCCGGCCTTACCTTGTCTCGAAACTCAACGAGGTTCTTGAAAGGAGTTTTTCCCGTACCTCGCTTCATTTATTTCTTGCCGCGTTCTCTCGAAAGCTTCGCGAGGCCGGTCTTCCATCGCCGGGCCAGCTCGTCGTCACAAGCAACTATGACGATACGCTCGAAAAGGCATTCGAAGCCGAGGGTGAACCGTATGATCTGGTCTGCTACCGGGGAGAAAAGGACCTGAACGGCAAATTCCGGCACCGCGCCTACGGTTCGCAGAGTTCCATGGAGATTTCTGATCCGGCTCTATACGACAGGGTGTCACCGCAACTGCGTACAGTGATCTTGAGACTGCTGGGCCAGGCGGTGAGGTTGGAAAGCCAGCAAGATGATTCACCGTCACGTCCCGATGGATACGTGATCACTGAAGACGACGTCGTCGATCATCTCTCGCATCGAAGCTTTCGCGATCTGATGCCCGTCAATATCAAGAAGAAGCTCTTGAGCCGAGACACGCGATTTCTCTTCATTGGCTGCCGGCTGAAAGGCTGGAATCTCAGGACGCTTTTCCGGCGCCTATGGGGTGAGGAGGGTCCTGGGGTGCGGACCGAAGGCGGTCAAATCACAAACTCATGGGCCATCGCGCCAGGCGCCGACGACCTCGACATAGATTTTTGGCAACGACGCAATGTCAAGCTGCTGGACATCAGTATAGAGCGATTTATCGAGGAGATGACGAAGCGGCTGAAGGCAAGCTAGACCACGAGAGTCCCAGATGAGTAATCGACCGAAAACCATCTCGCCGTATGCCGGGCTTCGGCCTTTCTCCGAAGAAAACGCCGATTTCTTCTTCGGCAGGGATGCGATGCGGGAGATTCTTGTCGCCCACCTCCTTTCATCTCGAGTGACTCTGGTGTATGGCCCGAGCGGAGTAGGAAAGACCTCGCTCGTGACGGCGGGCGTGGCTCACACTCTGCGCCGAATGGCGTTTGACCGATTGGATGAAATCGGCGAGCCCGGCTGGGTCGTCGTGGTTCATAACGAATGGCGGCAAGATTCAATCGAGCGCCTGACTCAGGTTGTAAGAGAGGCGGTCAGAGACGCGCTTGATGAGAACTCCGCGGACGCAATAACAGTCCTGCATGACATCGTGGATTCTTTTCGGCTCTGGTCACGTAAGATCGGCGGGAAGATTCTAATCATCCTGGATCAATTCGAAGATCTGTTCTTCAACGTTCCGAGCGACGCGGATGGCGTTATCCGCGAACTGGGCCGCCTCATCAAAAGCCCTGATCTGGACGTGAATTTTCTGATCTCGATTCGCGACGATGCCTATTCGAAAGTCAATCTCCTAAAACGAGAGGTGCTGGAAGTCCTCGACAACAGCATCGAGATCAAGCATCTCGACTTCGATTCCGCGCGCTCAGCTATCGAGCTGCCCATCAGCCAATACAATCATTTCTACGGCGCCGCCGATCGCCGGATCCGGATCGAGGAAGAGCTTACACGGGCTGTGTTAAACGACTTGAGAACAAGCGAGCTATCGCTCACGAACAGCGAATCGGCTGAACCGAACGTGTCGCATTCGGATATTGAGGCGCCTTTCCTGCAATTGGTGATGAGCGAATTGTGGGATGCCGAGATGCTTGCGCACTCGTCTACGCTGCGCTTGAAAACGCTCGCCGAATTAGGGGGCGCCAAACAGATCGCGAGCAGCTACCTCAAGCGAGTCCTGAAGGGTCTTTCGGATCGCGATATTGAGGTAGCGGCTCGTGTGTTCCGACTGCTCGTCACTCCCTCCGGACGCAGGGTTGCCCACACCGCGTTCGACCTGGCCGGCCAGATGAAATGCACAGAGGATGAGCTCAGGGATCTGCTCGAGAGGCTGGCGGCAAGAAGGATCGTGCGCCCGGTGCGGCTCGACGGCGGCAATAAAGATCAGGCGTACGAAATTGTCCACGACCTCCTATGCCCTGGCATTCTCTGGTGGCGAAGGGACTACGACGCGCGCGCGGAAGAAAGGGCCAGGAGCGCCAGGCTGACCCGAATACTAATAGTCGCGGTGGTCCTTCTCAGCGTCTTTACTCTCCTTCTGGGATTCGCGTGGAAACAGGAGGCGGATAAGCGGAAAGCATTGACGGCCGCAAACGTGACCAGCCAAATCCTGGCGGACACCTTTGGCAGCACTATTGAATCCTACGCCGACTTCCTACGCGCGTCCGACAGAGTCGAAGGGTTACTCGGTCAGTATGAAGACGACAAGAATCAGGTTGGGATTGGGATCCTCCTCAACAACAAGGCCGGTCTGTACCGGTGGCTCGCCGAAAGCTTCAGCGCGGATGGGAAGTTCGAAGATGCCAGAAGCAAGTACGAAGAGGCTCTTGAGTACAACCGTCAGGCTGCTCGGATCTTAAAAGGATCGCTCGGCCGAGGCCCCGATCTGGCGACCAGCTTAAACGATACTGGCTTAATCTACATGCGGCTTGGGAAGTATGCGGAGGCCGGCCCCTTCTTCGCGGAGTCGCTGGCCATACTGGAGGAGGTGCTCGGGCCAAACGACCGCTACCTGGCGTCGGCAGTCAGGAATCTCGCCGAGTGCAATAAACTGCAGGGGCGATATGACGTCGCCAAAGGCCAATACCAGCGTTCGTTTGAAATCCTAAGGCATCAGCTTGGCGAGCCGGCTTTATCGCTTGCCGACGCCTATTACGATCTCGCACGAGTGTCGTTCGAGCAGGGAGACTATAATTCCGCGATCCCATTGTTCGATAGCGCCAAACGGCTCTGGGAAGAATCGCCTCAAATCCTTAGATCGCAAGTTGCTCCAGACATCGCACTGTGTCTTGAAGGCCTGGCTGCGTGTGATCGCGAACAGGGCAGGTTCGAGGATGCGGCTCAACGCCTCGACCAAGCGCAGGAAATGTTAGAAAAAAATCATGAGGGCACGGTTGCGCTGACCGATAACCTGGAGAATCTCGCACTGCTCAGGATAGCTCAAGGAGAGCTCATCCAGGCCGAGAAGATGTTGAACGACATGATTCAGAATCGGCGCAATGCACTTGGCCCCGATCATCCCGACACGGCGCGATCTAAGTGTCTCCTGGGATCGGTGTATCGTAGAGAGGGAAAGCTCGCCGAGGCTGAACGATTTCTCAATGAGGCGAGAGAGGTCCAGAAGTCATTGCCTGACTCTCTCAATTTCGCCCGCACTCTCGCGGAACTCGCGCGGCTTTATTCTGCTAAGGGCGATGTTGGCAAGGCTGGCGAACTGTTTGGAGCGGCGGAGGCGATTTACCGAGGCGCAACACCCGCGCATCCGGAACTCCGCGAAATTACAAGAGAGCATTCTGCGATCCTCGAGAATGAGAGATCGGCAAATTGAGGGGATAGCCTTCCCCGACCTGCCATTATCTTGGGCCTGCGTTCTCGGGAGATATTGAAGGATTTGATCAAAGCCGGCGCTAATGTGAATAACGCATCTGAAGCGGCATCATCGCTTTGATTATCGCGGCAGCCGACTGCGACGCGGAGACGGTTCAAATGTTGCTTGAGGCCGGGGCGGACCCTCTCGATTTAGATCGCGTCAACCCCGAAGAGGTTGTGGATGCCAAGCCCAAGGTTGCTGTACTACGCCACCAACAATATTGCAAAAAGCCCCTTTCGGGGCGAGATTCAAGAGGGGGCGGATTGACCTTGAACACGACCGTAATTGCGTTCCTTCCGATATCAACGGTTTTGACCAGTGCCCTGATGATGTCACGTTGGCTCTCCGGCGTTTGTAAGCCTTCGACATACCTCGCCAATGCTGAGCCGGTCGCGCCCAATCCAATCGAATAGCTGGCGCACCACTCGGGCTTGTTCGGGCAGGATCTCAAGTCTAGCAGAAATATGATCTCCACTCCGCTTCGCTTTAACTCATCGATGCTTAGATCTCCAGCTCGAACAATAGAAAAGAAAACCTCCCGTTGACGGTCACTTCGGTATGAGAGTTCGGTCGCTTCCAAGCTTACTTACTTACTCATGTATGGCAGGATTGAAGTGACTCTCAGTTCGCGTTGCTGCTTGCCGCCTGAGTTTTGACTGAGGTCACAATCTCATATCGTAGACACGTCGTCCTCGTCCTATCTTCCTCGTTCGGTTCTGGATCTGCGCTCGTCATATGATCAGTTCGAATTCTTGTTCTTGGCCTTCTGTGCTCTTTTCTCCGCTTTGTTGGAGTTAGGTTGAGCAGCGTTCTGCTCGGCGCTTTGAGCTTCCGCTCGACGTTGTTGCTTTTGCTGTTGCTTCTGTTGCTGAGCCTGTTCCTGCGCTTGTTGCGCAGCCTGTTGCTGAGCCTGCTTTTGAATCCGCTTCTGCTCCTGCTGATTCTGTTGGCGAGCGGCTCCTTGTTGAGCCTGTTGCTGAGCCGCTTGTTCGGCCTGCTGACGCGCGGCTCGCTTTTGGGCCTTCTGCTGCTCAGCTTGTTGAGCTATCTGAGCCTGACGTCGTTGCTCGGCTTGCGCCGCGGGCTGTTGAGCCGGCTGACGTGCCGCTCGCTTCTCAGCTTTTTGTTGTTCAGCTTGCTGAGCTGCCTGCTGACGCGCGGCCTGCTTCTGAGTTTTTTGCTGTTCAGCTTGCTGGGCGGCTTGAGCCTGACGTTGTTGCTCGGCTTGCGCTGCAGTCTGCTGAGCCTGCTGACGAGCGGCTCGCTTCTCGGCTTTTTGTTGTTCAGCCTGTTGCTGCTGTTGCGCTGCTTCCTGTTGAGCGCTCGCCTTACGCTGAGACTTCAACTCCTGCTGCTGTTGGGCCTGCTGCTGCGCTTCGAGCTGACGCATCTCTCGCTTCGCGGCTTTGTTACCTTGAGCCGCTTGCGCTGCCAGGGCGTTAATGCGCGCGTCTCTCTGCTCAGGCGTTTGGACGGCTACCTTTGCTTCGGGAGGTATGGCAGGAATTCCGTTTGCCTGGGTAGTAGTAACGGCTCCGATGTTCTTCACTTTTAGCTTTTGTTTGACCGCGGTTTCCGGCACCGCCTGTACCTTCAGCGTCTCTGCAATGTTCGTCGTCGCTGATGGCGCCACCGGTTGGCGTCTCATTATCACCGGACGATTGAAACTCTGCTGGGTCTCGATTGGAACGGCGACAACAGGTCTCGAGGCCTCCAGAGTCGGGGCAATTCGTCTGACCACCGGCACTGCATATGGATCTACAATCGGCCTTGCGGTTTCACGCCACGACGGGTCGGGCTTCAGCACGGTCGCAGGAGTTATGACTCTTGTAAACTGATTTATTGAGACCATCGTTATTGCCGATGCATCATTGTAGTTGACGACACTTGTTTCATTCACATATCTATCGATCTCTTTTCTCGATCCAGCATAGCGCGGTTGATAGTCCCGGTCGTAGTATCGCGGCACATAAGGATCACCGGGTCCCAGTGGAACCCATCCCACCTCATCTGCTCGAGGCGACACGAAAGCTACAAGGGCGGGCGAATAAGTAGTGTGCCGCGTTATCTCCGACGGAACCCAGTACCACCCCTGGTTGAGGTGCGCCCATCGGCCATAGTGATAAGGAGCCCACCCCCAACGCTCGTTTGAAACCCACGTGAGCCCGAGCGTGGAATCATCCGACCAGTAGCCATCACGGTAGGGAGCCCAATCAGAAGAAGTCGTGCGCGGGCGCCAGCAATGGCCATAGCTCGGTACATCCTGCCACTCGCCGTTCTCATCAAGATCTTCAACGCCCGCTATGTCGGAGTCTTCGGGGATATACCGATAGCTCTCTGAACGGCGATAACTTTGTTCGTAATAGTACGGATCACTTTCATAGGCGCCGTAATTCCGGTATCGGCCGTCGTAGGCTTGTTGATAGCGATACGAATAGTAATCGTCAACGATCTTGCCTGCGACATCAGGTGAAATATCAGAGACGATCGCTTCCGCGGCTTCCGCGGCGGCGAACGTCAGAAGTTGACCTTTGCTGACTTCGCCCGCGCCGGCGACACCGGCAACCTGACAGTGCCCCTTCAGCACCGATACAACCGTGTCGCTCCCCTCATCGATGCCAATCTGATACAAGCCGGGCTCCGTGAAGTCCACGGCGCCGCTGGGAGTGCCTACTTCATAAGTCTCGCCTGACTCAAGAGCCCCAACATCGAAAACACAAGCGCCCTCGCGCAACGCCAGTTGGGTGTGTCCCTGGCTGAGAGAAACTACGTCGAGTGAGGTTCCAGGATTGAGACGGACATAGTTCTTCCGGTTGATTGCGATCGCCGCTTTCGAACCGCTGCTAGTGTAGATTCGATCACCAAGCGAGACCGGCGCATTAACGGTGGCCTTTGACCAGCCTTGATAAGATCCATTCTGGGCGTCCGTCTGCCGTGCGATTCCAATGTCGCCATCCAATCTATCAACCCGCGCCGCAAATGGAATCGTACTTGCCTGAACTGTGCTGCCGTTATTGTTCATTCCTGGGCGAACAATCAACAGCACTACCGCTGCGACGATAGCGAGTACGCCGACTATGAACACCGCTAATGCGGCTGACATTGATATTTTTCCTGAATCATTTCGTAACATTGCAGTACACCTCTTTTTGATGGATTCGTCCTCTCGCGACGATCCGCAACTTTGAAAGGCAAGGTCCATTCCCGGAGGTTCAGGGCTATTTTGCTAGCCTCTGAGATGAATTGGGCGTTTCAAAGACGCCGTGTTGCGAAAAAGAGGTGATGAGTGATCTATCTGCGTATGACTCCGGATTCGGCTGACCGGAATTGATTCACCGCAACACACACTGACTTGCGGGATTTCGTTGTCCCAGCGGCTTAGCAATGAGAAGTGCAGAGAAGAGAGTCTCGCCTATCCATACAAGGAATCGATTGATTACTCCTGTACGTATATGCTTAGCGCCATTTAATGGGTCGCATCTTACGCTGATCTGTCATGTGTACAAGCCGAACACAGCGAGAGACAGATTGCCGTCGAGTACACTGGTTTCGCTACTTGGCTATCAGAAATAATACTGTCAGTAGCCAAAACTAAGCCCGAGCTAATCCGATGATCTCTTCACTTCCGCTGCCTTAGATTGTCAAGCCGCCTACGCCATTCAAGTGCCCTAGGCCCACTGGGATCGAGATCAACTGCTGTTTGCAGCTCGCGCTGAGCTTCGTCGTAACGCTTTTCCGCGCTGTAGGAGATCGCAAGATTGAAATGGGCAAGGGGTTTTTCCGGCGAGAGCAAGACGATATGCTCGAAGTTTTCTGTTGCCTCAGCCCATCGGTTCTGTTTTGCCTCTACGAAAGCAAGATTGTTGAGTCCGTCAAGCACTTCACCGTTTATAGCGAGAACAACGTGATATTCGTGCTCCGCCAGCTCCAAGTCATTTCGCAGCTCGGCGAGTTCCCCCAGCTCAAGATGTATGATTCGCGATCTCGGCGCGTGAGCCGCGGCTTCGGCCCACAGCAAATTCTGATTTTGCCATAACCTGTTGTGCTGCGCCGTCATCACGCCCAGTACCGCTATCAGAATGGCCGCCAGAGTCGTCATCGCCCGCCGTGCGAAGGCCGGAGACAATCTCAGGCATAGGCGGCCCAGTACCGAGGCCGCCAGCAGTCCATATCCCATAAGCGGCAAGTACAGGTAGTGGTCTTGTATTAATTCTTCGCTTGAATGACCCAGCGTATTGAGATGGGGCAACAAAGGCAAAACCATCCACAGCGTTGCAAGCCTTAACTCCGGCCATTTCCGACAGCCAACAGCGAGAATCGCCGTCGCGAAAGCAACTACGACGAAAGGACTCCAGAATGATCCGATGGTTGCAAATCGAACATAGGGAAAGGTGTAGAATGACGAAAGACCTAACGGCGCAAGCATCATTCCAGCGTAGCGGTTAATCAAGACCGGCAGCGTCAGGAGATTATCCGCAATAGTAAGCGAAGAATCATCGGGAAAATTGAAGCTCTGATAGCGACCGACTAGCGTTCCAAGGGCGATAAATCTCAATATGAAGTATCCTATGGCGACCGCGGCAAACGGTAACATCCGAACGATAGACCGGCTTACGAGATTATACTTGTATGTTATGCCACTGCCTTCGCGAGATGCCCCCTCGGGCTGGTAACCATGTCTATAGTGCCATAACAGCTCATAGGCGGGCAGGATGAGAATCAGGGTCAACGCATTCTCTTTCCACAATACGGCAACCAAGAACACAGCCACCGCCAGCAAATACTGTTTCAATTCTGAACGCTCAAGGTACTTCAAATAGAAGTAGACTACTCCGAGAATCAATATAGTGCTCGACGGATTGCCTATAGCAGAAATCCATGCAACGGATTCACTCTGGAGTGGATGAATCGCAAATACGGCTGCGGCAATGCCTGCCAGTAAACATCGTCGGCCGCCGTCGATTGAAAAGAGCGATCCCAGAGAATGATCGATGATGCGAAAGACAACCAGTACCGCGAGTGTGTGCATTACCACCGTAAACAAGTGCCACCGATCTGCGTGGTCGCCAATAATTCGGTAGATCAACATCAGATAAAAGTTGAACAACGGGCGATAGTAGATGCTGTTAACTCCGCCGTGGAATTTGTCGGGTCTAAGCCCTGACCAGAAATCCCTTCCGAAGACGGTTGCTAACGTCGAAGAGTTCCAATTGGCGCCGAGATGCGGCCCGATGACGGTAAGGTCGTCATAGACGAACGAGCCAGAGATCGAATCGACGTAGACGGCAACGGTAAGGACCGCCAGTACCGCCGTCATATAACCGCGAATATTGTCGATTCCCATCAACTTCAATTTCAATTGGATACTCCTTCCGCCGTGTAGTCGTGCCGTTTGACTGTATCGATCGCGAATCGCTCAAAGCAGCTTCGTTCTATGTACGTGTAGGAGCCAGCTCGGGGAGCTCCCGGCTAGGACCGGAAGACCTCAATCTATAATGTTCCAAGCGCAGACTCCGAATTTGCTTTGTAGATTCAAGAATAAAATTGCCGTCGCTCCTGATGCGCTCATATGCCTCACTCAGGTGAGCATCCTTATCTGTGGAATCGATGATTAACCACAACTCCAAGTATTTGTGCAGCTCATCTCCCGCCTGAATCAGGTCGTCGCTGTTCAGCATCTCCCCTTCCAAGTTGTAGGCAGTTTCGTATCCTGTTCCAGCGTGGGTGAATAATATCCGCTCGGTAACTTCTTGTTTGCGCCTGTAATGAAGCAATGGGTAGTAACTCATCGGCGAGAGATGCGCGATCAAGGCATCGCTGCTCGCATGCGCGGCCAACTCTGACGCCGCTTGACTGTACTGTGTCTCAGTTACCCGCCAATGCTTCACAGTTGTCCCCAAAGGGAACAGCCAGAACAGCAATAAAAAGACACATGCGAGCCGCTTGTTTAGACGTGAGAGTGCCAGACCGCTCAGAATATTTATGCTGATAATGAAAGGCAGAAAATATCTGTTCACGAAAAAGCTGTTATTGGTCAATAGATTTGATGCGGCGAAAACAACGACGACCGGTAGAGCCGCATAGCTCAATAGGAATAAGACAGCACTTCCACCATTTCTTTTGAATTGAGAGATGGCTCGATTCGCAATAATGGCCGCTACGAGCAGTAGCAAGATCAAGGCCAATGGGTTCTCGCCGCCTGCCAGGAATGCGCCGAGGCCGGTCAATACTCGCAAGCCCGGTTTTCCTGGCCAACTATAGCCGCCCACCGAATTCTGCAAGACAAGTTGGTTGCGCAATAGCAAGATCAAGGGCAGGCAGCAGCCGGCGATCAACAGAAGAGAATTGAGATAAGGCCGCAAGAACCGAAATGAACTTGGACTGTAGGCCACAAGGGCTACCGCTTGGGCCGCCAGCACCAACAGCCCGAACCAATGTGTGTATAACAGCAGCGTGCTCGCCGCACAGTAACCTAACCAAAGCCTGCCTGACCGCGCCTGACACGTTTGTGGTCGCTTAGCCTCTTGAAGCGTTGAAAGCAGAGAGTAGGTGGAGAGCAAACTCAAGAAGAGGAATATCGCGTAAGGACGTGCTTCAACACTATAAGTTATTACTGATGGAGAGGCAGTAAACAAACAGCTCGACAGCATCGCCACGTATCTGCCTGCAAGCTGCCTTGCAAGCTTGTAAAGAACAATCGTTGAAGCTGTGGCGAACATCAAGGAAAACAATTTTACTGAAGTGTCCGAGTTTCCGAGCTTGATCCAAAAATGCAGAAGAAATGTATAGAGCGGTGGATTGGTGTCGGCGCCCAGATATATGACGCGCATCATCCTGCCGAAAGGCTGACTCGCGACCACAAAACTACAGACCTCGTCATACCAAAGGTCGGACTTCATTGCCGGAGAAAAGAGCCTGAGCAGCACTCCGACGAAACAGATGACCGATATCGATAGCCACTCGTAATGTGCGGTAATTTCGGAAGCGACGGGCTGTTCTCTCTTTTCCAGCCCGTATCGAAGGCGAGCGTGCATACACCACTCCCTTTTGCTAACGGTCGGCGTTAGCAAAGGGATAGGCGCGGCGGACGCCAAAAAAAGTTGAGACTTTTTTGGCGTCTTGAACGTCTTAGGCACCAAGGCCACCGCACCTAACCCGTGTTATGGCCTATAAGGCTCGCAGCACAAGGGACTTGCAAGGCCTGCGCTGCGGGTCTTTAACTTTTCAGAGCTGAACGAATCAGCCGCTGTCTTTCTTGAAAGCGGTGCCGATTTTAGCATGACGCTTCCTGAACTACTACTATCATCAAAAGCCCGTGATCCGGGAGCACCCCACACATTATCGGTTGCTTGAGAAAATAAAACTCCTCTCGTGACAGGGCCGCAGCCTCGCTCATAGATAAGCAAGTTTTAGGATCGCAGCTCTGTGCCTTTGCATCCGCGGTTTTGGCTATCTATGCGATCAAAGATATTGTGATCGTCAGAATCATCTGCGATTCAAGCTGGCTATAATGAACATTAGAGGAGTGGTGGGGGGCGTTCGCCGCACCTTTCAAGTGAGTGCAGGTCTGATTCAACCAATCATAAGCATCCTTACCCAGCTTTACTTCCCATGTCTTTTTTAGAACCTCTTCACTCCGTCTGCACCTGAGGACGAATCGGAATCGAGTAGTGTTTCTAACGCCACGCGACACTTCCCAACGGCGTCGTCATAGAGCCCTAATAGATGAAGTTCCTGACCCTGCTTCAGCGCCTGAAAGGCATGAGCAAAGGCTGCGCACGCGCTCAAAGGTATGGCAGGCAAGCCATTCCCTAATGATCGGCCGTCGAACCGCTCGTCTTTGTCAGCGGTCTGATACAGACCTTCGGGCTTTCGTTGGCCCGCGGCTTTGGGGCAATGGCAGGTCTTCGTATTAAAGCTTAGCCAGGAGTTGCTGGCGCACTCACACATCTCGACAACGGCTGACATCTAGGTTCACGGTAAGAGAGAGGCAAAGGCGGGAAAAGCTACGGAGCTACTTGCAAGTCAATTTGTGCCGGCGTTGGTCGAAGCTACCAGTGCAGGAACTTGCTTCGGAGAAGGTACAGTGAGAAAGAAAAGGGCCGGAAAACGATTTCCGACCTAACTTCCGACCCAATTCTCGTAAGTGGTTGCGGGGGCGGGATTTGAACCCGCGACCTTTGGGTTATGAGCCCAACGAGCTACCAGACTGCTCCACCCCGCGTTAATTCGAATTCGCAGTATAGTCGCTTCCGTTTTCCAGTGTCAACCTCGCAGGTTTCGGAGACTGGTCCGGCCGATCGTCCAATCTAATTATTACGTCTCCCTGCCTGATCATTCCCAGCCGTTGCCGCGCAACCAATTCGATGAATTTCGGATCGCTTCTCAATCTCTCGATTTCGTTACCAACGCGCTCGGTCTCTACTTGGAGCCGCTCGAGTTTTCGAGCCTGCGCAGATCGCTTTGCCTGAGCGGTCTCCAATTCAGATCTGGTTCGCAGATAAAACGAAACGCAAGCCGCTGCCGCCGCGATCATCACGATTGCGATCAAACCATCCATGTAGTCTCGCGTTTTCCTGTTCCGCGAACGGCTACCTGCTCCAGAGCGCAACACGCGAGATCCACTCGATGGCTTGCGCGAATACCTATTTGCCGCCTGACTCAACATCGCACCTCCGATTCTTCCTCGTCCCCTTCGTTGCGTAATACCATCCGAGATCTCTTTGCTGATTCCGAGTATTGTTTCGACGACGATTTGCGACCTCGAATGACCGAGATCGCAATTGCATAGCTACAAAGCTTATTCTAATTCAAAAACCGTTTCGGAAATTGGTGGGGCAAGCGACAGCTATAATGACGTGAAACCTAGGGGGGCAGGGAGGGACTGTAGCACGGCCGATAACAGAAGGCAAGCATTTTGTTTTTAAGCTCTTCGGCGGTTGGAACTGACGTAATACTTGAAGGAGATTGACGGGTTATTCAGTAGTTCAGGAGTCCTTAAAACTGTGGGATCCGGTCACTCGGTCGCAGCCACGGAAGCTGTGGTCACTTTTTCGTTGCGACATCAATCTGCGACGGCTATTCTTGCTGCTCGAATTCAACAGGCTTGCCGCGTTCGGGATTCTTGCGAGGCGGTCCGCCCCTTCAAGCTTCATCTATTTATCACGCCGGTGCGAATCAGGAGGATCAGGCTTGAGTGATTATATAGCCGCTGTTGCCGACCAAATCAAAAACGAGGTCAAGAAGGTCATCGTTGGGCAGGACGCTTTCATCGAGCAAGTTCTAGTGACGATTTTGACCGAAGGACATGCGCTGGTCGAAGGAGTGCCGGGCACCGCGAAGACTCTTCTGATAAAAGTCCTTGCGCGAGTTGTAGGAGCGGACTTCGGCCGCATTCAATTCACGCCTGATCTGATGCCCGCCGATGTGACCGGCACCAACATCCTGAATATGGCGACCTCCACTTTTACCTTGAGACAGGGTCCTATTTTCACGGATCTTCTGCTGGCGGATGAAATCAATCGAACGCCGCCCAAGACTCAGGCAGCTTTGCTGGAGGCGATGGAGGAACGGCAGGTCACTATAGACGGCGAATTGCATAAACTCTCGCCTCTTTTCACTGTTCTCGCGACGCAGAATCCGATCGAGTTCGAAGGAACATATCCTTTGCCTGAGGCCGAGCTTGACAGGTTCATGTTGAAAATCATCGTTCAGTATCCTACCGAGGCGGAGGAGCTACAGGTCATCTCCAACTGGAATTCCGGCTTTAACGCCAGACGACTTGACGCGATCGATCTTAGGCCACTGCAGGATTCGGCCGCCATTCCAGAGTGTCGCGCTATTGTTCGCCAGACCACCGTCGAAGACGGCATACAGCGTTACATTGTCTCGATAATAAGAGCGACACGTGAGGCGATGAACATATCGTGGGGCGCGAGTCCCCGGGCGGCAGTCGCGCTCCTACTCTGCGCAAAGGCTCTGGCAGCCTTGAGAGGAAGGGCCTTTGTAACTCCGGACGACGTTAAAGAGATCGCCAAACCGGTGCTGAGGCACAGGATTGTATTAAGGCCCGAAGCGCAGATAGAAGGGGTCACTCCCGATCAAGCACTCGACGAGGTGATCACGGGCATAGAAGTGCCGCGATAATGGGCGCCTACAAAGGAAAAGCGGCGGCGGTTGCTTTCGTCAGGGATGCTGACAGCGGGATCGAAGTCTACCTGAGCCGCCGCCCTCGCCACTTTCGTTATTATCCCGGCTCGTTTGTGTTTCCGGGCGGACGCGAAGATCAAGAGGATCCAAGCATAATCGCAACTGCCTGCCGAGAGATACTCGAAGAGATCGGCGTTCAAATCGATCCAATAAAGCTGACTCTTCTTAGAGAAACATTCACAAGCGCCCATGCGGGCCCTGTCTATCATATGTTCATATTCGCCTACCCGGTGCTCGGCAGTTTCGATACGTCGCCGAACCCGGATGAGATAGACGAAGAGATCTGGGTTACGGCCGTGGAAGCGCTCGCAAACTATGACCTTCCTTATCAGACTGAGGCCGCGGTCAGGACCGTTGCTCGGTTTTCGAGTATTAATGATTTGTTTGAATCGCTGAAGGAGAATGCAGAGAGAGGTCGATCGTGAAATTTGTTTTCTCTCAGCGATTCTTCATACTGCTCTTCATCGGATTCGTGCTGCTTTCGGCTGCCTGGTTCGGCAAGGCCGCGCTGTATATTACTTTCCTTTTCGATCTCGTGATTCTCGGGTTGGCGGCGGCGGATTACTACATTTCCGAAGACGCGGCGGGAATTAATATAGAACGTGAGATGGAACATCGCTTTTCCATGGGAGCGATCAATCAAGTCAAACTCCGGATTGCGAATCGAACCGGGCGGCCGATTACTCTGATAGTGAAAGACGAATATCCGCCGGAAATGGAGCTTCTCACTTCGCGAGAAGTTAAGCTTACGATTCCCGCCAACCGGAATCGAAGCTGGCGCTACGATCTGATGCCGACGGCGAGAGGCGATTATTCCTTTGGAGATACGCCTCTGAGGTTCTTGTCCAGGATGGGGTTGATATGGAAGCAAATCCGAGTTCCCACTGCATCCACGGTAAAGGTCTATCCGGACATACAGGCGGCCAAAGAGAATGAACTCTACGCACATAGGAATCGAGCGCTTCAACAAGGCGCCAAGAAAGCGCGTCCGCGCGGGCAGGGAAGGGAATTCGAGTCGCTGAGAGATTTCGTTGTCGGAGATGAGATCAGGCATATCTCGTGGGCCGCGAGCGCCAGGCGTGGGAAGCTAATAACTCGGCAATACACGATCGAGCGAAGTCAAAACATAGTCGTGATGGTGGACGCAGGCCGCTTGATGACCGCGCGAATAGGACGCCTCTCAAAGCTGGATCACGCCATCAACGCGGCTCTTTCGATCGCTTATGTGGCATCGTCCGGGGGAGATAATGTCGGGCTGCTGGTATTCAACAGACGTGTACGAAGCTTCTTGCCGCCGCGCCGCGGCCGAGACCAGGTAAACCGCATCATGGAGTCGTTGTACAATGTCGAGCCGCAGATGATTGAGCCGAGCTATGCCAGGGCATTCAGCTTCCTCGGCGTAAATTGTCATCGCCGATCGCTGGTCATAGTACTTACCGATCTTGTCGATAGGGACTCGTCCGCCGAACTCCTGGCGCATGCATCGAATCTCGTTCCCCGGCATCTGCCGTTAATAGTCACGATCGGAGACACGGATCTTTCGGCGCTGGTTCGAACTGTTCCAAGCACATCATCCGACGTTTATCGTCAGAGTGTCGCTGAGGGGATTCTGCGCCAGCGCGAGCAAGCTCTTTCAGGCATTCGGCAGTTGGGCGGGCTTGCGCTGGATGTTCCGGCCGGCCGCCTGTCACTGGAGCTTGTGAATCAATACCTGGAAGTGAAGGAGCGCGGATTATTGTAAAGCGGAATGGTGTTCCGTCGACGACGACGAGCCCATTATCAGACGATGTAGCGCCGGTTATTCAATCGACAGTCTCTATCGAGTGTAAGCTTAGCGCGGCGTTGGACTCTGCATATCTTTCATTTCGAGTTTTGTTCTGGGGTCGGGTTTTAAGAAATATACGATCATCGTAACGGCGCTCAGGGCTGAAATCGCGAACTTATAGGCGGGAGATATATGGGCAGGCGATACGAATCCTTCAATCGAGCCTGCTATTAAAAGCATCGGAATACAACCGAGAATTAGCTGTATTGCCTGACCGCCGTTTTTTACAAGAGCATCGATACGTCCCAGTTCCCCAGGTATGACGAGCGCCTTACCTATGAGCAGGCCGCCCGCTCCCGCGATGAAGACGGCCATCAACTCGATGACGCCGTGTCCGCTTACAAAAATCGGGATCTCCCAAAATCGATGTTTGACGCAGAGGGTCATCACCATTCCCAAAAGGAGCCCGTTCTGCAGCATGATAAAAATGGTTCCGATTCCCGCTAACACACCGCCCCCAAAGCTAAAAAAGATCACCTGAATATTGTTGGATTGGATGCTTGTTGCGGCGAGCGCATTAGACTCATTCGCGGAATCCGTCCAGTTGCGATGCGCGATAATATCCTTGTGAAGCGACGGTGCAATTCGATCCGCAAAGCTCTCGTCGGCTATGCATACGGCGCCGGCGAAGACCGCGGCAACGAGAAATATTCCGAACGCGGTAAGAACGTAGTAAAAACTCTTCCGGAAGACCGCGGGAAAATCGTAGCGATAAAAATTAGCTATCGAGCCGAACCCGGACGCTTCGCTGCGATAGATCGCTCCGTGCGCGCGGCCCACGAGATAATTGAGATAATTGACGAGCCGCGCATCCCGCACTTCCTCTCGGGCGATTGCAAGGTCGGCGGCAGTCCTACGATACAATCGACCGAACTCCAGCACTTCTTCACCGCTGAGACTGTCTAGTCGCGTCTTCGAAACGCGCGCAGTGAGGTGCTCGAGGCGCTTCCACTTATCCAGTCTAGTCTCCAGAAACTTTCTCATGAGCAATTTCCGCGGCTGCTAGAGTAGCACATGTCGCCGTTGAATAGTTCTCACTTTGGACAAACCCATATATATCCTTCAGCATCCTTGAAACCGCGGTCTCCGGTAATCAGCCAGTCGTTTTCGAAGGCACGCGCCGTCTGTTCCGGTTGGTTCAGGTATTCGAGGAATAGGGCCGGGTCTGGTCTCCGCGGCGCTATTCGTCCGGTCTCTCCGGAGGAAAGTATGTCGCTGGATTTTTCTATTATATCGACGATATGACCTGGAACAGGCTTGCCCACACTGCCGGGCCTGGTGGAAAACCACTTTTCGCAGTTGCACACGAGAGCACTGGCCTCGATGTGCCCATAAATCTGGTTTATCGAAGCTCCGAGCGAATCTCTTGCCCAGTCATATGCAGCATGTTTAAGCGGTTCACCGCCGGTATAAATGGTCTTCAGGCGCAGATCATGCTCGCTGCCTGGATTCATATCGCCTCTCATCATTTGCAAAGCGGCTGCCGGAATATAAGCGTTAGTAACCTTGGAATCGGCCATACGGGCGAGGATTTTCTCGCTCGAGATTTCTTGGATCTCGTGCGCGATGACCGGCCGGCCGTAGTACCAGGCTGGGTAGATCAAGTTCATCAGGGATTCGATACATGCCCAGTCGGCGGGCGTCCAGAATACAGTGTCGTTCCCAATATCCAAGTTGTTGAACATCTCGAATGCCGGTAGATGGCCGAGCAGGGATGAGTGAGAATGCACAACACCCTTAGGATCGCTTTCAGATGCCGAGGTATAGAATACAAAAGCAGGGGCGTCCGAATCCGTCTCGACGATGTCGAAATCCGATGAAGCGGCATTCAAGTCTCTCCAGAAATCTCGATCGCTGCCGGCGGCCTCGCTCTGGAGCACTCCATCATTAACGATAAATACAACTTCAAGGGAAGGGAGCGATTCGAGGAATTGTTCGAGCTTAGATCGGGCGGATGCATCTACGATGATGGCTCTCGAATTGGAGTCCTTCAGCCTGTACTCGAAGTCGGAGGGGCTCAATAGCACGGTCAGCGGAACGACAACGCCCCCGAGTTTCAGCGCGGCAAGCTGAGCGATGGCCGACGAGGCCGATTGGGCTAGAATCACGGCAACATGCTGGTTTCTCTGAATGCCTGCGTTGCGAAGAACGGTCGCGAACTTGTCCGACAGGAAGTCCAGCGCATTAAACGTGTAGTAATTCTCGCCAGCGGGCTTTATTTCAGCGAGAGCAAGCCGTGTAACTGCGTCTTTATGTTTTCGGCAAATGGCTTCGGCGATATTGAATCGCCTGGGAACGCGCCACCTAAACTCGCGGCAGGCTTGTTCGTAGCTCAGATAGTGGGCGAGTTTTGGCGAGGGATATCTTTTGCTCATCGGATTCCAGCCGCGGATTGCATGGCGAAGTACATCGTCGCGAAATATATCAAAGCAAGCTTCGCGGAACCAAAGCGCGGAACCGAAGCTGGCCAAATATGAATGTCGTGATCTAGTATTGCTGTTTCTCTTGCCTGGCTCGCGGCACATATGCGAGGCCATGGAACTCAACAATGCCAGATCGAACAAAAGTAGGGATGATCAGTCTTGGATGTCCGAAGAATCTCGTGGATAGCGAGGTGATGATGGGCCTCCTAACAAAAAGCGGCGGCTACGAGCTGACTACCGACTCGGAAGCAGCCGAAGTTTTAGTGGTGAACACGTGCGGCTTTATCGATTCGGCTCGCCAGGAATCGGTGGATACCATTCTGGAAGTAGCCGAGTTGAAAAAGACCGGGAAGCTTCGAAAGTTAATAGTCGCCGGCTGCCTGGTTGAACGATTTCGATCAGAGTTGCAAAAGGAAATTCCAGAGATCGACGCGTGCATAGGGGTCAACCAACTCAAGGATGTACTCGCCGTCGCAGGCCCCGCGGGCCGCGCCCCTTTACCAATCTACAGCGAAGGGGCGGCCGCCCCGGAGCTATTTCTCTACGATGAAACCATGCCGCGATTGCGCGCCACGGCGCCTGCAACGGCTTATATAAAGATCGCGGAGGGCTGCGATCACACCTGCGCGTTTTGCATAATACCGAAGCTGCGCGGCGTGTTTCGAAGCAGGTCTCCGGAATCGATTATCAGAGAAGCAGAGATGCTTGCGGCGCAGGGAGTCAAAGAGGTCGTGTTGATCTCGCAGGACACGACGAATTATGGCAGCGATTTAGGCCTCAAGAACGGCCTGGCGCAGCTTGTCGAAGCGCTGTCCGGCGTCGACGGAGTTGATTGGATCCGTTTCTTATATTGCTATCCAACGAATATCACCGACGATCTGCTTCGCGTTGTCGGAGAGCACGAAAATATTTGTTCGTACTTTGATATTCCCCTTCAACACGCAAGCAAGCGGGTCTTATCTCGAATGCGGCGGGGAGGCGATCGCGAGCATTATGAGCGAATGATCGAACGTATTCGCGAACACGTGCCCAATGCAGCGGTTCGAACGACCTTTATAGTCGGCTTTCCGGGCGAGACAGATGAGGACTTCAACGAGTTGATCGATTTCGTCAGCAAAATGGAGTTTGATCGCGTCGGAGCTTTTACCTACTCGGATGAAGAGAATACGTTTGGGTTTGAGCTCGACGGCAAGGTCGATCATCAAACGGCTCTGCAGCGAGAGAAGCGGTTGATGAAAGAGCAGGCCGCGATATCGAAACGAAAGAATCGGCGCTTCATCGGCAATGTCATGCCGGTTCTTCTCGAAGGCCGCTCTAAGGAGACCGACCTTCTTTTCCAGGGACGTATGCAAACCCAGGCGCCTGAGATTGACGGATGTATCTTGATTAACGAGGCGCCGGACGACTTTCAATCAAGACCAGGCGACTTCGTGAACGTCGAAGTAACAGAGGCTCACGCTTACGATCTAATCGGCAGGATTGTCTAAGCCAATTCGCGGAATCCGATCAGAGAACCCACCTCCTATGTCCGCTTCAAAGAAGCTCCAAAAGACTGATGAAGCTGAAATCGGCTTTGGAGGCCGCTTTGCTTTTTTCATTGCAACGGGCGCCGGCGCGGGATTGATTCCGGGCGCTCCCGGCACTTATGGCTCGATCGAAGGTGTTGCGTTATATGTCTGCCTTGCCGCTCTGGATCGACGGCTTGGTTTAAGCGGCCTTCAGGTTGTATCGATGCTGATCGCCGCAAATGTGATTGTGTACGCAGTCGGAACTCTTGCCGCGGGATCGGTATGCAGGATGCTCGATAGCAAAGATCCGGGACAGGTGGTGGTAGACGAGATCAGCGGTCAACTGATCGCCCTATCTCCTATGCTGGCGTCCCCGACACTCCGAGGTATGATCGTAGGCTTCTTACTGTTTCGGTTGTTGGATATCTTCAAGCCGTTGCTTATTCGACGAGTCGAAGGACTCCCCGGCGGCTTTGGCGTTATGACCGACGATGTCCTCGCCGGCATTTATGCCGCGATCCTTATAGGATTGGGCCGCGCGGTTCACCTAATCTAGCCGTGGATCCATGCGATCTCGCCGCGGCTTCGGAGCTGTGCTTATGAATGCGATTATTTCTTCGATATAAGCTCGGCCCGCCGTTTCAGCACGTATGCGCGAATCTTATCCACGTCATCGGCCTTCAGCCATTGTTTAAATGATGGCATGCCTCTGCTTGAGTAAGCTCCCTCGAGAACGATTTGCTCATATTTTTGAAAGGCGCCAGGCGCGGAGTAACGCAGGTCCGCAATCGCGCCGCCTCCCTGAGCCGCAATGCCGTGACATACGGCGCACCATCGCGCGAATTCAACTGAACCGGCTGCAGCCCGATCCTGAGCAAAACTGGTCTCGATAATCGAAGGTATTGAAGATTTGATAGCGGTCTCTTCGATCATTCCCTTTCCGTTTAGCGAGAAGGTGAGGAGCCGTCCCGCTGCCGCCGCGCCCGTAGCATTGCCCCCGGTTAAAGCGAATGCGCCGCCCCACCCGGCCATCACCGAGACGTATTGAGTTCCATCTACTTCATATGTCACGGCAGGCGCGATTACACCGGTTCCAACGGCGATTTCCCATAGCTTCTCGCCTTTATCCGCGCTGTAAGCGACAAAGCGGCCATCGGCTGTTCCTTGAAAGACAAGATTGCCGTCCGTGCTGAGCGTGCCTCCGTTCCAAATACTCTTGTATTGAACTCTCCAGGCCTCTTTCTGTCGGACAGGATCCCAGGCCAGCAAATGGCCTATTGGCACGAACGGCACGGGGTCCTTGAACAAGCTGAAGTCGACCCCTGTATTCCAGCCGCCGGGCCGATACTGAAACTGCTTGTCCTGAGCATATATAAAGAAGGGCTCCTGAGCAGGAATGTATACGAGCCCGGTTCGAGGGTTGTAGGACATCGGCTGCCAATTGTGTCCGCCAAGCGGCCCAGGTTTCATGAAAGTATTGGAACTCTGGTAGCGCGCGGCGGGATCTTCGATCGGACGCCCGGTCTTTTTATCCACTCCCCTTGCCCACGTGATCGGCACGTAAGGCTCGGCCGAGATGAGCTCTCCATTCTTGCGATCGATCACATAGAAGAAGCCGTTCTTTGGCGCTTGCATCAACACCTTTCGCTTCGCGCCGGCGATCTCAATATCGGCAAGAACGATGTGCTGCGTCGCCGTAAAATCCCATGAATCGCCGGGGGTAGTCTGGTAGTACCAGACGATCTCACCGGAATCCGGCCGCAGGGCGAGTATCGATGAGAGGTAAAGATTATCGCCGCCTCCCGGACTTCTGATTTCACGATTCCATGGAGAGCCGTTGCCGGTGCCGACATACAGGAGATCGAGACCGGGATCGTAGGCCATCGAGTCCCAAGCTGTGCCTCCTCCTCCG